>ENA-OWNX01000181-OWNX01000181.1-gut-metagenome-genome-assembly--contig:-NODE-181-length-35560-cov-6.200547_pt1 | contig 35560 bp, 25 predicted proteins | sample MGYA00248250_ERZ651778 | MGnify/ENA primary metagenome ERZ651778 (study PRJEB26908, sample SAMEA4031702) | gut metagenome | biome: gut; feature: normal infant; material: stool | place: China | collected 2015...
GTTTAGCTCTTTTTTCTTTTTTATCCTTCTGGATATTGACGTGTGTTTCTTAATTCTGTTTAGTTTTCAATGATCTCCACTCTTATCTCGAGTGCATGATTATTCTATCACTAATATTTGCTCTTGTAAAGAATTTTATACATTTTTTTTATTTTTTTATTAAGTTTCCAAAAAACAGTGTAATAATCAACTATATTTGCAGTCGAATAAGAAAAAATCAGAGGATTTTTCCTCTGATTTAAACTTTTTATGCCATTCTATCTAATCTTAAACGACGTTTTTTAGCATCAGCTAAACATTTCTCCATTAATGCCTCCGCATGTTCTGGATTAACCTTTAACAATTGTGCAAAACGGTTTTCAGATAACAAGAAATCTTTAAATTTATCAAAGTCTGGTGCTTTAGAATCAACTTGCAAAGGATTCTTTCCTGCATCTTCAAGACGAGGATCATATCTCAATAAGTTGAAGTATCCACAAGATACAGCATCTTTTTGTTGTCTTTGATGATTTGCAAGACCACCTTTAATACCATGTTCCATACATGGAGAGTAAGCAATGATTAAAGAAGGTCCATTATAAGCTTCAGCTTCTTTGAATGCTTTAATTGTTTGTACAGGATTTGCTCCCATAGCAACTTGAGCAACATAAACATGTCCATATGCCATAGCGATTTGTGCTAAATCTTTTTTAGCAGCTGATTTACCCCCAGCAGTAAATTTGGCGATTGATCCAGCTTGAGATGATTTAGAAGATTGTCCGCCTGTATTAGAATATACTTCAGTATCAAGTACTAAAATATTAACATTTTGGTTACTTGCAATAACATGATCTAATCCACCATAGCCGATATCATAAGCCCATCCATCACCACCAATGATCCATTGAGATTTACTTACCATATCTCCTTCATGATTTAACAATTCTTTAATTGCTTCGTTGCTTGAAGCTTTAACCGCAGTCATGATTTGAGGCACAAGCTCTCTTTCTTTAGCGCGATCACCATTGATTTCAACATACTCTTCCAATAAAGCCTTCAGTTCCGGTTCACAAGCATCTTTATTTTCTTCAATAATACGTAATAGATGCCCAACTTTATAATTTTCAGCTAATTTCATTCCGAAACCAAATTCAGCATTATCTTCGAATAATGAGTTAGCCCATGCTGGTCCTTGACCATTTCCATCAATCGCACAAGGTGTAGAAGGAGTAGAACCACTATAAATTGAACTACATCCAGTAGCATTAGCAATCATCATATCCTTACCAAATAATTGTGAAGCCAAACGATAGTATGGTGTTTCACCACATCCACCACAAGCACCTGAAACTTCAAAATACGGTCTCATGAAACCAACACCTTTAGCTGTAGTTAATGGATACTTATCATCACGATATTTAACATTAGCATACATGTAATCAGCTAATGGAGCATGTACTAATTCATCTTTCACACTAACCATTTCAAGAGCTTTTTCACCTTTCTTACCTGGACATTCAGTAACACATAAACCACATCCAACACAGTTATCCGGTGAAACTTGGATACGATATACTAATCCACCCATATCTTTACCCATTGGAACTAAAACATCATCACCAATGTTTTCTGGTAAATTAGCCATTTCTTCTTCATCAAGCAAGAACGCTCTGATCGTTGCATGAGGGCAAACCATTACACAGTTATTACATTGAATACAGTTATCTTTATTCCAACGAGGAACTTCAGTTGCAATTGCACGCTTTTCTTTGATTGCCACTCCTGATTTCATTGAACCATCTAATTTATCCATGAAAGCAGAAACAGGTAAATCATAACCATCTAAACTATTGATTACTGAAACAAATTCATCAAAATGTTCATCTCCAGTAGTACTTCTAGTTGCAGTTACTGTTAAATCAGACCAAGAATTATCAACAGCTACTTCTTCAATTGCGTCTTTACCTGCATCAATTGCTTTGTAGTTAAGTTGGACAATAGCATCACCTTTTTTACTATATGTTTTCTTTGCCATTTCTTTCATATATTCAACAGCTTTTTCAATTGGTAAGATTTGGGGATTTAATGCAAAGAATGCAGATTGAAGAATTGTATTAGTTCTTCTTCCCATACCAATTTCGCCAGCAATTTTATTGGCATTAATTATATAGAATTTAGCCTTTTTATCTGCTAATTGTTTTTTTACTCGATTTGGTAAATAATCAATAATTTCTTCTTTTGAGAACTCTGTATTTAATAAGAATGTTCCACCATCTTTAAGATTTTTTAACATATCATATTTAATTACATAGTTGTCTAATGAACAAGAAATAAAATCCGCATTATTTACATAATAAGTAGCTCTGATTGGAGTATTCCCAAAGCGTAAATTAGAGCGTGTTGCCCCTCCAGCTTTTTTAGAATCATAAGCAAAATAAGCTTGTGAATATAAATCAGTATGATCCCCAATGATTTTTATTGAAGATTTATTAGCTGAAACAGTACCATCTGAACCTAAACCATAAAATAGACATGCTGTATAATCAGCATCAACATTAAATTCAGGATCCTCTTTTAATGATAGATTAGTTACATCATCATTAATACCAATTGTAAATGAAGTAAATGGAGCATCCTCTAATAAATGATCATATACTGCTTTGATTTGACGAGGAGTAGTATCTTTAGAACCCATACCATAACGTCCACCAACAATTGCTCTTACATGTTTAACGTCTTTAAGGACACTAACAACATCTAAATATAAAGGCTCTCCAGTAGCACCCATTTCTTTAGTACGATCTAGAACAGCTACTTTTTCCACTGTATTAGGTAATACTTTTAATAAGTATTTGGCAGAGAAAGGACGATATAGATGTACTTTAATTAAACCTACGCGATCACCGCGACGGTTCATTTCATCAATTGTTTCTTTAATTGTTTCTGTTACTGATCCCATTGCAACGATTACTCTTGCTGCATCAGGTGCCCCATAATATGTAAATGGAGCATATTCTCTACCGGTAATTTCAGAAATCTTTTTCATATAATCAGCAACTACTTCTACCACTGCATCATAATGCTTGTTTTGAGCTTCACGACCTTGGAAATAAATATCATCATTTTCAGCCCCACCGCGCTCAATTGGGTTAGTGTGTGGATTCATTGCATTTTTCTTGTATTTAGCAAGAGCCTCTTTATCTAAAAGACTTTCTAATACATCATAATCCATTACTTCTACTTTTTGAATTTCATGAGATGTTCTAAACCCATCAAAGAAGTGCATTACAGGAACAGATGATTTAATTGCCGTTAAATGTGCAATTCCTCCTAAATCCATTACTTCTTGAACTGAGTGTGAACAAATCATTGGCATTCCAACTTGGCGACAAGCATAAATATCTTGATGATCACCAAAAATATTTAATGCTCTTGTTGCAAGTGCTCTTGCTGATACATGGAATACACCAGGTAATAATTCCCCAGCAATCTTGTATAAGTTAGGAATCATCAATAATAAACCTTGAGACGCAGTAAAAGTAGTTGCAAGTGCACCACCTTGTAACGCCCCATGGACAGCACCAGCAGCTCCGGCTTCTGATTGCATTTCAATTACATTAACAGGTGAACCAAAGATATTTTTTTTACCTTGGGCAGACCATGCTTCCGCATTTTCAGCCATTGGAGATGAAGGTGTAATTGGATAAATACTTGCTACTTCAGTAAACGCATACGCAACGTGCGCTGCAGCAGTATTACCATCCATTGATAAAAACTTTTTAGCCATTTTTAAAAATCCTCCTTTTGCATACCATTATTATACTACGTAGCCTTTTGTATTGCTAGTTATAATTACTAAAAGACCCTCACAAATATAGAAAGGCATTATTTTTTCATTTTAAATAAAAAGAATGTTTTTATTTAACAATCCATTTACCTTGAATCCATCAATCTTTATTAAAAATAATATAACAAAAAAGCTGATCACTAAAACCGATCAGCCAATTATATTCTTTTAAATTAATATATTTAATCTTTTAATGCCATATATGCCGCAATCGCACCAAATAAATAGATAATTGTACTTAACACATCACCTGTTATCATATTTTGGAAACAATATTTGAATGTTTCAACTAGCATGCTGACATTAAAAAAAGGTAGCGTTATACTTATAAAAATTGCTTGTGCCACGACAATTCCTAAAACAAAAGTAACTGCAGCAATAATGGCTAATTGTTGACCACTTTTATTCAATACTTTTTTTATTGCCTGAGCTTCAAAAATTCCAATTAAAATAGTAAAGTATGAAAAATTAAAACCTATTTTAGAAATAATCCAGGTTAAAATACATCCCATAACGATCGTTGAACCAAATCCAACTAAAATAGCTATTAAATAATCTTTCCCATATACTTTTTGATCATTATTTTGATTAAAAAACGCTTGCGCTTCTTTTCTTTGTTTATACTCTTCATATTTCTCTTGAAAACTCATCATTTAACATCCTTTACAAGTGAATTTATATATGCTTGAACCTTTTCTTTTAAATCTTCGCGCTTTAATGCAAAATCAATCGTTGCCTTAATAAAACCAAACTTATCACCAACATCATAACGAATCCCTTCAAAGTCATACGCATAGACCGCTTGAATATCCATTAAACGTTTGATAGCATCTGTTAACTGGATTTCTCCACCAGCACCTTTTCCTTGAGTTTCTAGCAATTCAAATACTTTTGGTGTCAAAACATATCTTCCTAATACTGCCATATCGCTAGGAGCTTCTTCAACTGCCGGCTTTTCCACCATATTATTTAACTTAACTAAACGCCCACCATTTTCACGAGGATGCGAATGTGACGGACTGACAATTCCATATTTACAAACATCTTTATGTTCAACTGTCTGTACCCCAACAACTGATGCTTCTTTATTTATATACGCATCTATTAATTGCTTTAATGCTGGCTCACCACCATCATTTACAACAATATCATCACCTAATAATACTGCAAATGGCTCATCACCAATAAATGATTTTGCACATAATACCGCATGACCTAATCCCTTTGGCTCTTTTTGACGAATATAATAAATATTTGCCATATCAGCAATATCTTGTATCATTTTAACTTGTTCCATTTTACCTGATTCTGTTAAACGCGCTTCTAATTCATACGACTTATCAAAATGATTTTCCATCGCATGTTTATTTGAATTAGTAATAATTAAAATTTCTTCAATTCCACTATCCACTGCTTCTTGGATAATATATTGAATTGTTGGGGTATCAACAATTGGCAACATCTCCTTTGCTAGTGCTTTAGTTGCTGGTAAAAATCTTGTTCCTAATCCAGCCGCTGGAATAATTGCTTTTCTTACTTTTTGTTTCATTGTACTCTCCTCTATATGTTTATATTTTACTATATCTGATTATTAATTGACAAGATTATGATAATTTTCCGGTTTTTTCTTTTTCCAAATGCGTAAAGGCATAAATTTGATAATTAGTAAAGTTGCAATAAAACCACCAATCATACCTGAAATATGTCCAGATAAAGAAATCGAAGGCACCAATATAGAAATCAGCAGCATCAATAGAACACTTGACGATATTTGCTTGAATAAATATGCATAAACATCTTTAAATTTCCAAGCCAATGCTAATAAAGCTCCCATCAATCCAAAAATAGCTCCAGAAATACCTCCCATAATACTACTAGCACCATTTCCAGTCAAAATATAAAAAACTGTTGGTAAAATCGTAGTTGCAAGGGCAGAAGCAATCAAAATAATCAAATAACGCTTCATTCCCAACAAATATTCCATAACTGAGCCTAGATTAACTAATGAATAACAGTTACAAAAAATATGCATAATTCCAAAATGAATAAAGTTTGCACTAATTAATCGCCAATATTGATTTCCTGCCAAAACCAAAATTGGATTAAATCCACCTGCTCTGATTCCTTGATAAGCATTCATTTCAAAACCGTATTTAACGGTTGTATAACAATAAACTAAAATACATATTCCAATCACCCCGGCTGTCACTGGATATTTTTTATAATCAAAATTCATTCTATTCTCCTATAAATTCAAATATTGACATCTGATCAATATTGACTTCTGCATCTTCAACAATTTTTTTGTTTCTATCATAAATCATATCGAACGAATAATCAGACAATACATCTTTTATATATATTGGTGTCACTCCCATATCAAGTAACCGATCATTTCCTAAATATAACCCTTCAACAGCTAAAGGTGTAGTCCATTTATTGTGTAAATTTTGCAACGAAGTAAACCATGTTGCGCCATTATTAATACTACTTGAAACAATAATTTGATATTTTGACAATGCACATACATAGCTATTACGCTCAATTGCATTAGTTACATCAAAATAGCAGTTTGGATCCTCAGCACTCAGCATCACTAATTGTCCGGATTTAATATATCTAGTATAGTCTTTGCTTTTAGCACCAAGTCGCTCACAAACAAAACTAATACAATGACAACCATGATAAAGTGCGTAATGCAAAGCAACATCATCAATTCCTTTAGCATCATTGGAAATGTAAATTAGATTATCTTCAATTGCTTTATCTACCAATCTTTTGGTATAGGCGCGATCTTTTTTAGTAACCTTATTAAGACCCATCAAAGAAATTCCTTCTCCAACTAATTCAATATTACCACAATAAAACACATATAATGGAGCCCTTTTCTTTAGGTGTTTAGTTAACAATTTAGGGAAATTATCTTCATATTTTGTAGTAACATTAATTCCATTTCCCTCCAGATTATTAAGAACACTAAAAAAAATATTCATCGTTTCAATTCTTCGTGCCATTTTATAAGCAATAAATTCATTTATTTCTAAAATTTCTTCAAGTTCTGTCTGATTCATCGACAGCAAACTAGCAGGTCCTTTTAACCCCTTCTTTTTTATAATCCGCTCAATTAACAACCATTCCTCATTAGAAAGTGGGACCTCTTTATACGCTTTTAATCGAGCACAAAACAGCATCATTGCAATACTATCTAAATTAAGTTTGATTCGTTCCACGTACATGTGCCCCCTTTAATATTCATTAAAAATTCTTTTAATTTCTTTTGTATTCTGAGTAACACTTAAAGCAAGCATTAGAAGCACTCTAGCTTTTTGTCCTGACAAAGTATTAGACGGTATACAGACATTATGAGGATCAAAAACATCACTCTCATATACAATTCCCTGATTAACCCGAGACGCTCTAACAAAAATGATTCCTTGAGCACCTAGTGTTTCAATTTCATTCAGCCATGCTTGACTATAATTACCACTACCGCTGCCAATTATCACAATCCCTCGATGATTCTGAGCCATCATCGTCAAAATATCAGGTTTAGCACCAGCATAGTAATAGACAATCCCTACCGGAGGCAATTCAGTAATTGGCTTTTCACTAAAAACTGATTGCAATGTATGTTTTTTAAAAGTTCTTGAAAACATCATAACTTTATCATCATTCATATAACCCAAACATCCAAAATCTTTTTGATCAAATGCATCAGTTTTAAAATTACTAATTTTTTGGATATCTCGCCCTGAATAAATTGTACTTGAAAAGACTGCCATTACGCCATGTCCCAAAGCATCATCACACGAAGCCAAACAAACAGCTTGATATAAATTAATCGGACCATCTGCACTAGTTGCACTCGCTGGTCTCATTGCCCCTGTCAAAACGACTGGCTTATATGTATTGATTGTAAGATTTAAAAAATAGGCTGTCTCATCCAATGTATCAGTTCCATGAGTAACTACAATACCATCAACATTTTTTTGAGAAGCCAAATCATTTATTTTATTAGCTAAAATTATCCAATGTTCTTCATTCATCTCATTACTATCGACATTAAAAAGCTGAATTGCTTTTAAATTAGCAACTTCATTAATCATTGGAATAGAGTCAATTATTTCCTTAATATTGATTTTTCCAGCCTGATAATTAGTTGCTTTTCCAACTTTGCCACTTCCTGCAATTGTTCCACCTGTTGCTACAATTATAATATTTTTCATTTTATCACCATATCTATTATACCAAATATCCTACTTTACACAAATAAAAAAACGTCTCTTTAAATTAAGAGACGTTTATCAGCTATTTATCAGCAACTAATACTTTATCAGTAGTGTGTTCTAGGATAATTTCCTCAGCAGCAGCTTGAGCAGCAGCTAAACGTGCAATTAACACACGATATGGAGAACAAGATACATAAGTTAAACCTGTTTTATGACAGAATTTAATTGATTCTGGATCTCCACCATGTTCACCACAAATACCTAATTTAATTTTTGGACGAACACTGCGACCTTTGTTTGCAGCCATTTCTACTAATTGACCAACACCACTTTGATCAAGCGATACGAATGGATCAACTTGAATTACTTTACGATTAATATATTCAGGCAAGAAACTTCCTACATCATCACGAGAGAAACCAAATGTCATTTGAGTTAAATCGTTAGTTCCAAATGAGAAAAATTCAGCATGTTTTGCAATTTCATCAGCTGTTAAAGCAGCTCTTGGAATTTCAATCATTGTACCGATCTTATATTCAATTTTTGCATTTTTAGCCATAATTGCGGCATCAATTGCTTTTGTAACATTATCTTTCACATAAACGATTTCAGATTCACTACCAATCAATGGTAACATGATTTCTGGTACGATTGTACATCCTAATTCTCTTTCAACATCAATCGCTGCATCAATAATTGCTCTAACTTGCATATTATAGATTTCTGGATACGTTACTGCTAAACGTGAACCACGATGTCCTAACATTGGATTAGTTTCTTTTAAAGTTGCGCCCTTAGTTTTCACTTCTTCTAATGTTTTTCCAAGTTTATCAGCAACTGCTTGATATTCTTCATCAGTATGTGGTAAAAATTCATGAAGAGGTGGATCTAATAAACGTACTGTTACCGGTAATCCAACCATCGCACGATAGATTCCTCTGAAGTCTTCAACTTGGAATTTATATAACTCATCTAATGCCTTAATTCTTTCTTCCACTGTATCAGATAAAATCATTTGTCTTACATATTCGATACGATCTCCTTCAAAGAACATATGTTCTGTACGACATAAACCAATACCTTCAGCTCCAAATTTAATAGCTACAGCCGCATCACGAGGGCTATCAGCATTAGCACGAACTTGTAATTTCTTGATTTCATCAGCCCAAGACATCAATTCAGCAAAATCACCTGTTAATTCAGATTCTTCAGAATCTAAAATTCCCATATATACTTTACCACTTGTACCATCTAATGAAATTTCTGTTCCTTCTGGATAAGTTTTTCCATCAATTGTAAATGTTCCTGCATCATAATCAATCGATAATGCTTTTGCACCTACGATACAGCATTTACCCATACCACGAGCAACTACAGCTGCATGACTCGTCATTCCTCCAGTAGAAGTTAAAATACCTTCACAATCAACCATACCTTGAATATCTTCAGGAGAAGTTTCGTGTCTTACTAAAATAACTTTTTCACCAGCTACAGCTTGTTCATGAACTTTTTCAGCAGTTAAATAAACTTTACCAGCACCAGCACCTGGTGAAGCAGGTAATCCTTCAATCAACACTTCAGCAGCAGCTAATGCAGCAGGTGTAAAGTTCGGATGTAATAGTTGTGAGATTTGATCAGGTTCAACTCTTGTCATTGCTTCATATTTATTGATTAAACCTTCATGTACTAAATCTACAGCAATTTTTAATGCTGCTTTACCAGTACGTTTACCATTTCGAGTTTGTAAAATATATAGTTTACCATTCTCAACTGTAAATTCACAGTCTTGCATATCTTTATAATGTTTTTCTAATCCTTTAACAATTGTAACTAATTGTTTATAGATTTCTGGCATATCTTCTTCTAATTTAGCAATTTTTTGTGGTGTACGAATACCAGCAACAACGTCTTCACCTTGAGCGTTAATTAAATACTCACCATAAATATGATTATCCCCATTAGCAGCATTACGAGTAAATAATACCCCAGTACCTGAGTCATCACCCATATTACCAAATACCATTTGTTGTACGTTAACAGCAGTTCCCAAATCATGAGGAATTCCATTTAAGTTACGATAAATAATAGCACGATCATTATTCCATGATCTGAATACAGCTAAAATTGCTCCCATTAATTGTTCTTTAGCTTCTTGTGGAAAGTCTCTACCTAATTGAGTTTTGAAAATTTCTTTATATTGAGGAATAATGATATTTTCAAAATCTTCTGCAGTGATATCTAAATCACTTTCATATCCCTTTGAAGTTTTTAATTCACTTAATTTAGCTTCAAATAACTCTTTATCAACTTCACAAACTACATCAGAGTACATTTGAATAAATCTACGATAACTATCAAAAGCAAAACGACGATTTCCTGTTTGTTTAGCTACAACTTCAACAGTTTCATCATTTAAACCTAAGTTAAGAATTGTATCCATCATTCCAGGCATAGAAAATTTTGCTCCAGAACGAACTGAAACTAATAACGGATTATCTAATCCCCCAAGTTTTTTATCAGCTAATTTTTCTAATCTTTCTAAGCAGTCATCAATTTGTTTTTTCATTTCATCATTGATGATCTTACCATCAGCATAATATTCATTACATGCTTCAGTAGTCACTGTAAATCCTTGTGGTACTGGTAACCCTAAGTTAACCATTGCAGCCAAGTTAGCCCCTTTACCACCTAGAAGGTCACGCATCATTTCGTTTCCTTCGCTAAACATATAAACGTATTTTTTCATTCAATCTAATCCTCCTTAGAATTAATACATAAATATATTATACACGTGTTAGCCTTTTCATTCAAGTGTAAGCGCTTTTAAAATACCATATTTTTATACAAAAAAAGATTGTATTTTTAAAACACAATCTTTTCACCAAATATTTATTTTTTATTTGCAATTTCGATTTCAATCTTTCGATTATTAATCTTTTGCTTATTACACTTATCAACAACTTTATTGATTACCTTCTTATTAATATCAACAAATGTAAATTTTCGTTTGATATCAATATCTCCGATATCTTCTTTTCTCACACCTGCTTTAGAAACAAAGAAATTAACAATTTGTGGTGCTTTGACACGATCCATACTACCAGCAGTAATAAAAATTCTTGTATAATCTTTATTATTTCCACGGCCACGTTCACGCCTTTTACCTTCAGAAGCCTCCTGAATCGTATCACGTTTATAATCATATCCTAACTGTTCTTGGAATGTCATATACATTAATGCTGCCGTAAAGTCTGCTAACATTGTTGGATCAATTTCATTTACCAATTGCTTGAACTTCTTATGGTTACCAGCCAAAATTTGATCTTCAACTTTACTTACCAGAGTTCCAATTTTTGCTTCAGAAATTTCTTGCAGAGTTGGAATAGTCGCTTTGGTAATAGAAGATTTTGTTACACGCTCAATTTGACGTAAAAATCCTTTTTCTCTTGGTGTAATAATTGAATAAGCTTGTCCTTCTTTATCAGCTCGACCAGTACGACCAATTCGATGAACATATGATTCAATATCTTGTGGTAATTCATAATTAATTACATGTGTTACATTTTCAACATCAATACCACGAGCAGCTACATCAGTTGCAATTAAAAAATTAATTGTTCCTTTTTTAAATTTTCTCAATGTATTCATACGATGATTTTGTGATAAATCTCCATGCATCGCTTCAACATTATAATTTGCCTGCTGCATTTGTTCAGTTACTTCATCAACACTACGTTTTGTTCTACAAAAAATAATTCCTGTTTGAACATTAGCGACGTCAATTAAACGGCACATTGCTTCAAAACGATCTTTTTGTTTCACTTCGTAATAGAATTGTTTAACAGATGTAGCTGTTGTTTGTTTTGATAATACAGCTACATGTTCAAAATTATCATGCATATAATTTTGAGCAATCTTTTTAATTCCTGCTGGCATTGTTGCTGAAAATAAAATTGTTTGACGATCATCATCAACTTTTTCTAAAATAGTTTCGATATCTTCAACAAAGCCCATATTCAACATTTCATCCGCTTCGTCTAATACTACGAATTTTACGTCGTTTAGTTTCAAAACATTACGACGCATTAAATCCATTACTCGCCCTGGTGTCCCTACGATAATATCGATTCCTTTTTTAATGGTCCGAATTTGTCGCTCTATATCACTACCACCGTATACGCAAGTAATTCGACTTCCATTATATTTACCAATACGTTCCATTTCTTCATGGATTTGCATTGCTAGTTCCCTTGTTGGTGACAAAATGATAGCTTGTGGTAACTTTCTTTGAGATGGAGTTATTTTTGACAACAAAACGCTCCCAAATGCTAAAGTTTTACCGGTACCAGTTTGTGCTTGACCAATTACATCAACTCCTGTCAATAATACAGGAATTGCTTCTTCTTGAATTTTTGACGGTTTAGAAAACCCCATATCTTCAATTGCTTTTAATACTTCATTACTTAATCCTAATTCATTAAATTTGTTTTCAATCATTCTTTATACCTTTCTAGACACTTTGGTGAGTATAGCATAATTACGCGATATATACAAACTTATTTGCATAATTTGTTTTATTTTTTTATTTATAATGAGATTATTTCAATAATCATAGAATTGACTACTCTTTACTGTTATAATCATCATAGATAAAATGTTGTAATTGGAGGAACTTATGATGGAAAATAAAATTATTTGGCAAGATCGTAAACATTTTATGTGGTTTCCAATTAGTTTTACTAAATATGAAATAAAAAATGATCGCCTATATCAAGAGACTGGCCTATTTAGTACTCACTATGACGAATTGCTTTTGTATCGTATTACCGATTTATGTCTACGAAGAAATTTATCACAAAAAATCTTTGGTACTGGAACAGTAATTTTGTACACTAAAGCTGACAGTGAACGTGAAATTCATTTAAAGAATATAAAAAATGCTCGAGAAGTTAAAGATTTAATTTCTAAGTTAGTAGAAGATGCCCGTGATAAAAAGAAAGTTGTTGGTAAAGAGTTCTTTGATGAAAATTTAAATTTTGAAGATCATTCTGAATAAAAACATCATCTTATCGTTAGTATAATAAGACGATGCTTTTTTATTATTCAGTCCAAAATTTATTAGTTGCAATGTCATAACATAAACATGTTTCATGGCTTTCAAATAATGTATCTTCATCACCATCCTTGAACATATGAATGATACGATTTAAAGCGTGATAAAGATATTCAAAATCATTTTGTTTAATTGTTTTATCTTTGTGAAGAATGAAAATATTACGATTAACTCCTTGGTATCCTTTAAAATAAGCTCGATTAGTATCATAAAAAGTTATTAAATATTCTGTATTATCTTCCTTTAAATCATCATTATTGTTATATAAATGAATTTCATATTTATCATCAAGAATATAATAGATGACTTTCGTTGTTAAAAAATCAGCACCATTTTTAAATAAGCGGTAATTATAAATTCCACTAAAACTCATTTCTTTCAACATTTCATAACAGTCAGCCAAAAGACCGTCAATAAACTTTCTTTGACTACTATTTAAATAATATACTTGTTCAGGACGTACTTGTTTGACATTTTTCAACATTTGATTAAACTTCTCTAATATTTTTTTATCAGCTTCAATAATGTAGTCCCAAACGATGATATTAATACTATAAACATTATTACCAGTACCAATAATATAAACTAACTTCTGATCTAATTCTAAAAGATCTGCTAGTTTATTGTTTTTACTATTTTTTCTTGTAACAATAATATCATCATCTTTTTGATATTTATAAGCTCTCGAATCACTTAGCATTAATTTTTCATTAATAATTGAGCTTAATTCATCAAAAGTAATATTTTCCTCAATGTCTAATGTCAATTTAGTATCTTTATATATTATTTTTAATCTATACTTATTTGTCATAATTACCCCACTTCTACTTACTTTTACTTTTATTATAACAAAAAAATATTTTATTAATAGTAATATGAACAAAATAGTCATGTTTTTTCACTTTAATATCTCGTTGTTATTAAACTAAAATGATAGAAGAATTAAGCGCTAAAGAAATGTTATTTCAATACATCTTATGTTGTTATTAAACATGGATCCGGTCAGCTTTATTAAGAAAACTAATGCATTTCAATACATCTTATGTTGTTATTAAACGCGAAAAGCAGATTATTACCTAATTCACCTTGGATATTTCAATACATCTTATGTTGTTATTAAACTGTAAAGGCCCTACTTGACCCAATTGCTAATGTCAATTTCAATACATCTTATGTTGTTATTAAACTTGGAAAAAATGGTATAACTAGCAATAAACGTGAAGGATTTCAATACATCTTATGTTGTTATTAAACTTAGACTCTACTATAGATAACTATAAGTTAATACAATTTCAATACATCTTATGTTGTTATTAAACACCATTGTCAATTGGACGTGTTCAGACACCTACCTATTTCAATACATCTTATGTTGTTATTAAACGCAGTTTTACTGTATCATCATTGCTTCCTTTACCATTTCAATACATCTTATGTTGTTATTAAACATTTGTTACAGTAATATTTTCTTCATAGCCGTCATAATTTCAATACATCTTATGTTGTTATTAAACGTATACTGCTAATCCGAGCGTGTCTTTGTGGTCATATTTCAATACATCTTATGTTGTTATTAAACATCAATGATTACCAAACATTGATTGAAGAATTATCATTTCAATACATCTTATGTTGTTATTAAACTCTGTTGAAATCTATAAATCATGTTCCAGTCTCAGATTTCAATACATCTTATGTTGTTATTAAACCCAATTATCAAATGGAACAACAATTATTGATTCCATATTTCAATACATCTTATGTTGTTATTAAACAGGAGCGATTAGAGATGTATTTCCAACTTTTGGTCAATTTCAATACATCTTATGTTGTTATTAAACCTGCCGCCTTCACCATCTGCTCCAACATTGACAAACATTTCAATACATCTTATGTTGTTATTAAACGCTGGTGGTTTAGTAGGTACCCCTGCATTTATAGGGATTTCAATACATCTTATGTTGTTATTAAACGATCATCGTTAAAACAAACAGAATTTTAGAAATTTTATTTCAATACATCTTATGTTGTTATTAAACCGTTTTTTCTTTATAAGTAGCTATCTGCCCAGTCTGATTTCAATACATCTTATGTTGTTATTAAACCGTTTAAAACAGCATCATATTCAATCAGAATCTATTTCAATACATCTTATGTTGTTATTAAACCCTAGTAAATAAGCCATTTTACACTTTCTATTATACCTCAAAACCTATATCTATCAATACTTTTCTACTTTTTTACCAAATGATTTTACTTTTTTATAATTGCTAGTAAAATTCTCTTAAACGCTTACTCTCCCAACAGTTTTAGGACATTAAAAAGAAATTGAGCCTGGTAAATTATATAATTAAACTATCTTCATTTCCCTCTTTTTGACTCCCTAAAATTTCTTCATCAAATGAATCCTCACTCTGTAATTTAATAATACTTACACAATCTTCTTCTTTGTTTATAGCTTTTTTTAGTTCTTTTTTTAATAAAATTAATTTAGAAGGGGTAATAGGACCCTTAAAAATAGAATATTGATAATGAGGAAGATATTTTTTACATATCTTAAATATTTTATTTACTCTTTTTTCCCCAATATCGTAACAGACGATTACATAGTTATGATTTTTTATTTTCATTAATATTTATCCTTTATAGAAAATGGTATAAATAATTTATTTTCAAAAATTGTTTTAATTAATTTATAACCATCATATTTAATAGCTGTTTTATATGTTATCTTTCTCTTTAATTTAGTATGTAAAAATTTAGTTTCCATTCTATTTTCAAAAGCTTCAATAAATATATCCCTACCTTTATCATTTAAAAGACAATAATTAGTTTTCTTATCAAAATGTTTCTCAACCGTTAATCTTTTAGTATTGACTAATTCAAAGATTGTTTTAAAAACAATGATCGGTTTAAATACTTCACTTAAATCTAAAGACAAAGAAAATCTTTGTTCTGTAGGTTCATGTAAAAAAGAAATACTTTGATTTAAGTGAGTTTGATATATCGCTGAAATTGTTTTTGTATAAAGTAAAGTGTTACCAAAAGAAATTAGTGCATTAATTGGATTATCAGGTGGTCTCTTTACTCTTTTGTTCATTATAAAATCTTCAGGTAATATATATATAAACATACTATAAAAACGTTGCCATATTTCTCCTTCAACCGCCATAATCATTTTAATATCTTCTGCTTTTTTTAAACGTTTTGGCACCTCTTTTCTTAACCAGTCTATTGTTTCTTTAACCTCATTTTTACCATGCTTATAATAGTGATATAAAGTTTCATCAATGTTAATTGCAATACCATTAACTATTGCTTTTGCAATATCAATACGATAATTATTAAATGTTTCAACCTGTTTAATCAACAATTTACCACTAGTATATTTATCTTTTGGATAAAAGGTACCACTATAACCCTGATAATAGTTAAAAAAATGAATAATTATATTTTTAGATGAGATAAAATCTAATAATTTAGTATTAAGAGAAATTTCATTTAAACAATATATCTCTTTTATATTTTCTACTGGTAAATATATATTCTTACCACTTTTTCTAAAACAAAGCGAATCATCTTTACGTTTTAAATCTCCCATACTAGTTATGTATTTAGTACTTTTCATTACAACACCTCCTATATATAACAATATGCATAATATGCACATTTTTTACATTTATTTTCATTTAAAACTGGTGGTATTTGATCATTTTCTAATAATTCTTTAATTTTAATAACAATTTTATCTAATTCTTTTTCTTCAATTTCTGTTAGCTCCACTTCAATAAAAGATTTATTTTGTTTATTCTTTTCAATTACTTCTATTCGTCCTTTTCGTATTATTCCTTTTGACTTTAAAATTTTAAGATAATATAATAGTTGCCACTTTGCTGCAACTAAATCAGCATCAGACTTTTTTGTTTCAGTTAAATATTTTGCAGTTAATTTATCTAACCTAATATTATCAATTGCAATCTCTGAATTCTTATCATCTTTATACTTTTCTTCATGCAATGCTTTACCAATCTTCACATTTTCACTTTCATCCTCTAAATTAAGTCGATTACCATGAAGATAACATTGCCTTTGACAATGAAAATAATAGTTTATTAATGTTCCATTTACTTCCATATTCTTACCTCTATATAAATAACTCATCCTCAGTTTCAAAAAGGGCTGTATTTAATTTACCATCTAAAATATAATCATCACCATTTTCAATATAATAAATATCTCCAACCTGCTCTTTAAAATCAAATTGATTTTTTTTAATAACTTGATACATAAAATAATTCATCATACTTTTAACCACTGACAACTCATATACTTTTTTAGCATAATCCATTTCATTATTTTTCAATAAATCTACATACTGATTCCAAATATCTTTACCATCAAATTCTTCCCCATCAATATTAATTACCGTTCTTCCTAAAAATATCGTTACTCGATCTCTAGTATCTAATATCAATTCCATTCGTTTACTTACTGCCTGATAATCTAAACACGCAACACTTTCTCTAAAAAAATTGGGAACATTTTTTTCTTCAGGCTTTTTAGCTCTATTTGCTAGAGTCTTAAGAAGTTTTTGGTAATAATAATTAAAGTTCTTTTTTAACAATACTTTTTTCATATCATCATTAAACAATGTTAAATTTTTCTGTGCAACACGTTCATCCCCCTTATAAATATTGGTTGCCTTATTTAAATTAAAGAAATATACTATTCCTTTTCCATCTTCTTTACATGAGCGATTTATTCTTCCCATAAACTGTTCTTCACTATCAAGTTTAGATATATCTTTATAACCGATATCCATATCAATATCGACACCGGCTTCAATTACCTGGGTTGCTACTAAAATAAGATGTTTTGAAGTTTTAACAGTACTAATGATTTTTTCTCTTTCTAATACACTATCAAAACCACTAATAAATAAAACTTCACAATCTAATTCTATCTCTTTTAATTGACGATAGAACTTTTCTGCACTTTTTCTAACAATAAACTCAATCATTATTTTTTTCTTTAGCTTATTCATCTCTAAAACATGATTTAATAACGCTTCTTCAGTATTTTCTACATTTATTAGACTATAATCTGTTTTTACTCGATCTTTAAAAATTGGATTTAAAAAATATTCTTGAGGATTTGTTATTAATGAAACTGAATTACTACGATCATCTGTAAGTAATTCTAAATCTGGTAATGTTGCTGACATGATAATTATTTTTAGATTAAGAATTTGAGCAAACTCTTTTAAGAAGATGATCATCTCATTCCATATTTCAATTCGATAATTTTGGATTTCATCTAAAACTATTACCGAATTTGCATATTGACATAGACCAAACGCTGATTCTCGGTTATTTCCAAAGAAAGTATCAAACAGACCTACGTGGGTCGTTAGAATAATTGGATATGTTAGAAATTGACGGTCTAATAATGCTTTTTGATATTCATCCGAAAAGTTTTCATCTTCATCCTTTTTTAATGGAGTTGTAGAATTAACGACAGCAATATTATTCATAGCCTTACTATTACCAAAAATTTTATTTAACGATGCTAGATTTTGTTCTACTAATGTATTAAAAGGATATACATATATTATCTTATTTAAACTATCATCATTTTCAATTAAACGTAAACTAAGATTTAATGCTGTGTTACTTTTACCACTCCCGGTTGGAGCTTCTAAATAAAAAATATTTTTATCAATATTTTCTAGTAAATTTCTTTCCGCTTCTAAGAATACTTTTGTTCTTAATGCATTGATTTTTTCTTTACCAATATCATTTTTTCTAATCTTAGTAACTAATTCACTATTATCATATAGTTCAATGATTTCACCAAAATCAGCATCTTTAAGCATTACATTGTTTTTATTATCACCATAAAATTCACTTGTTGCATAATAATCACAAAAAACCAGAAGTGAATATAAGAATCTAACATAAGCATATAGATCTATTTGTATATTCATTTCATATTTCTCTAGCTTTTCAAATATATAATTATACTCATCTGTATTCAATGAATCGAGACTTAATTTCTCAGTAAACTGACTTATAAATTTCTCATCGTTCATCCATTCAATAATTCTTTTTTCCAAAATATCATCACTGTCAAGTTTATCCATAAAATATGTTCTAAAATCATCAATCTTAGCATGATGTCGAGAAATAACAAATGCATTTATATAAACAATCGGTTTTATTAATCCAATATCATTCCTTGATAACCTATTCAATTTATTTAAATAAGTTCCTAAATAGATGTATGCCGATAATTTCGAATGATCAGATTTTAAATTTTTTGGCGGATTTAAATAATTCATTACTGGATTATTCATTTTATTTTTTTGAAAAAACGGATTTATTTTTCCGGTATCATGAAAGGTAATTGTGTTAAAAAATAACTCATTAAACATTTCTTTTCCTTCATTTGATAACCCCTCTCCTAAAGAAATGTTAAAAGATTTTAAAATTGAATCCAATTTCTTTAATTTAAATATCTCTTTTAAATATTTCGTGCATAATTGAATATGTTCATTAATTGTTTCTTGATGATCATCATCTCTATGTCCATAGCACTGATCAATATTAATTATTATTTTTTCTAGCGAAACTAGATATTTATCGATATCCATAATATTCTCCCTTCAATAAAACCCGCTTAATAGCGGGTTAATAAAATACAATGTTTTTATCATTAAAACTATATACTGCACCTTTATCCACATAAAAGTTCGTATGAATAAATGTCATATACTCATACAATCCCGTTTTTTCATTTAATCCAATTGGTAAACTTTCTTGATATTTATAAAAATTAACATATACATCCTCTGCTTTTTTGAAATTTCCTGAAGGAAATAAGCAGTCAAGCGTTTCTTTATCAATATCACGTTTTTGTAAATCAACAATTACAGGATCAGTGATATTAGCTGGATGATCATTTTTACCTAAATAGGGTATAAAAATACATTTTTTGTTTATTATAGCTTTAGCTAATTTATTCGCCTCCTCATTATCCAACAAAACAACAATATCCCAACAAACATTTTCCAGCCATTGTTCTTTTATAATTAAATTACCTCCTTGTTGTTTGGATGCATAACCAACTGAATTGTTATAATATTGAATTTTCTTTGAAAAATAACCCTTTTCATTTTGAGGCAAAATAGATAATTTGATATCTTTTAATTTTTGATAAAACTCTGGTAGTTCAATTGTATTATTATAGCCCTGATAACCTAAAATTGCCCCAAATATTCCTAATAGCGCAACTCTATGAATATTACCAAAAGTAAAATAATACGTATTTACTTCCGGTCGCTTAAAAAAAGCAGTTTTACCACTTAAAGTAAACTTAAGTGCTTGCATATCTACACCTCTTTTTTAGTAATCAAATTATAGATTTTAGCTTTTTCTAAATTAGATTCTAAAACTGTTGTTTCAGGATTATAATAAATTTCAATATTTAAAATATCTTCTAATTCATTTAACATGTTACATTCAATTTTAATTTTATTAATATCTGCTTTTTCAAAACTAATATACTCGCTTAAATTTGGTAAATATGTATCCAATTTAGTTTCCACAAATAAAGCAAATTCATTTTGACATCCTTCTTTAGCGTTTGATGAAAAAGAAGTTGCTGCTACTAAAGCCGTTCTTTTAAAATTTAAATAATCTTCTTCAGTGTAGCCATCTGTGACTCCTAAAGCCACAAGTTCTTTATAAGCACTAGGATTAATTGAAAAAGGATAGAAATAATGTGCTTCATTGATTATTTTTTTAGTCCCTATAGTTGAATTTTTTGCTTCTGCATCTTTTGTATCTCTAAATGGTGATAGTATTTGCATTGTTTCAAGATCACTATCACCATATTTATTAATTCCCTGCCCAAACTGAACAGCACCAGTAATTGAAATATTATTTTTAGCTTCTGCAAATGTTGCTCCAAAGTTTTTAACATCAACAGCAGTCATTAAATTAGTTAATACTTCCTTATTATCTTTACATTTTTTTAAATCATCAACAGCAAATAATTTTTCATATCTCTCTTTTAATGAATTTGGTACTAATGTTATAGTATCATTTTTTTTTGAAAAATTCATAGATTTCATATATAATACCTTTTTACCTTCATTGTCCCACATTTTTCTCATTGGATATTTTAAAGCTTTGTCACTACCAAAAATCGTTCCATCAGATAGACTTCTAGGATAGCCAGAAAAATCAGCATTCCAATTTGCCATTTTTGATGATACTCCAATCACTCCATATACTCTTTTATCCATTTTCGTTTTCTCCCTTTTCATAAATTAAGTTTTCTCCAATATAACCAGCAATCAACATGTTTTGATTTATTTTTTGATCACTCTGATATTCCATAATCATCCCAAACAACATATTGAAACGTGTCTTACCTGTAGATAAAGCATAATTATAATGTAAGTATAAATTTTTCAATTTTGATTTCATAGAATCATCTCTCTTAATAGTTATAAATTGATTAATAAAATCTTGAGTTTTATTCTTAGCTTTGCTCTTTGACTGAAGATAAGCTATTGCTTGTCCAACTGCAAAACTATATTCTAAATCATTTTCTATTTTCATTTGCTGTTGGGAATTTATTTTTGTTCTAATACTTTCTCTTAGATCTTTCATACCATTCTCCTGTTTATTAAAATATTCATTTATAGCAAAATAAAGATTAAATTGTCTTTGAGCCAATTTAATATGTCCCATTTTTATAGAGTGAATCGTTGTTTCTAACGCTGCTTTTGGCAAAATATTTTTAATATTTCCCACTGCCCCTACATGTATCCAAGCAAAAATTGCTTCTCTACACGTAATAAGATTCTTTTTATAAACATCAATATTTTCACCCTTAATACTTATTATACTATCTGGATCCGTAAAATAATTATTAATTAAAAACTTGGAAAACAAGACATCATTAAGTAATTTTTCTACCTCATTTCTTTTATTATACTCTTGATAGTATTCATCATCAAAAGCACCAATCACATTTCGAAAATTAAACATAGGACTTAAATATTCTTTATAATCAGTAACTGTATCTATATACTCTATTTTTAATTCTTTGTCTTTTTTAATTTTAAGATAAAGCCCATTAAATCCCTTTTTTATTTTTTTGGTGTTATCTAAAAAATAAATTCTTTTAGTATCATTCTCATTACTACTAATCTAGATATTTGTTTTACCTTTATTAGCATAATTTAATAAATAATCAAAAAACTGTTTTTGTATCAATGCTTCTTCCAAGGAAAGTTTAAATGGAACTTTATGCATTCTTGTCATATTTTTTAAAAATGGTTTGTTAGAATTTAATTGCATATTATAATTTGGTACTCCATACACTGTTTCATTTTCATAAGTGTTATAATCGTTACAGTTAAATATTTTTGTCAAAAGATAACGGTTTCCTTCATTAATATATTGATGATAATCTGCTTCAAAAAAAATCTTTAAATAATCTTTTTCATTATAATCAACACCATCCAAATTATAAATATATTGTTTTAACCACTGCTTATTTTGCAATAATCTTCTTTTATCAACTTCGCTGATATTTTGAGTCACAAAATTATACATCTCTAAATCTTTACCATTATACTTAGCTCTAGGATTACTTAATGCTAAAAAATATTTTTCAGTTGCATCATTAATTTTCTTTTTATTATTCAATTTTTCTTTTTTTACAAAATATGATAAATAGTTATTTGAAAGAATTAATTTATGAGGAAGATCAAAAGTTTTTTGGGTATCTATTACTTGACTTTGATAATCATAAAAACATAATTTTTCATATAGATCATCTTCAGGTTTTTCAATAAAACAATGATCTTTTTTTGAATATTTAATTTTTTCTACATCATAAGTACCATCATCATGTACTAAAACATAATCCCCGTCAGCCAAAATTATTGTATTTAAAACTAAATTTGTATTATCTTTAAGCTCTTGCTTAAAAATTCGTAAACATTCATCAAGCATTATATAACCTCCTTTCAATAATATATGTAATTAACAAATCCAAATCCTCTAGCGTTCATTTCTAACAAACCTGATCCGATTGCTAAAAAAGCTAATTTTTGAGCATTATCATTTTCTGCAATTTCTAATTCAATCATATCCCCTAATAATTTAATTCCTTTATATTTTCTCGATACCGGAACCTTATTTTTAAAATTAATTTGATAATATAATTGAAAATCTTCATTAATTTCTTCACCAGTTATATCTTTGTATTTTTTAATTAAATTAGTTTTTAATCGTTTTTCAAAATCCTCTGTTTTAATGCTGTTTTTCCAGTATCCCTGCTCTGTTTTTAAAATCACTGGTGTAAGTGTATATATTTTTTTGATTAATTTTGGTTTAATTATTTTAACCTCAGCGGTCAGACCTTGAAATTCTTTAGTCCGATTTTTAGCTAAAGTATCATATAAATATTGAGCTAATTGATAATCTAACGTTCTTATTCTAAACATATACGAATTATCTTTTTGATAAACCCCATTTTTAGCTAAAGGATACAAACTATCAAAAGTATAAAACTTATACTGATTAGTCTCATGTATACCTAAAAACATATTATCTTTAACCATTACACTATCAATAAAGTATGCTAAATAAGTCTGTGTTTCTTCAATTTTTATATCTTTCAATAAATATAATTTTATCTTTATTTCATATACATCCATCTCTATACTCTCCATTTTTTTACATATTTTTATTATAATATATATTTATCTCATAAGCAAAAGCGCTTACATTAATAACAACAAAAATTAACTGTTATTATTTTCTAGTAAAAATATTTTTTAATTATGTTTAATACTATATTAAATAGGCGTCTTTTTTAGGATTAATACTAATATTTATAGTATCTATATTTACATTTTTATTTTTTGATTAATTTTATTCTCACTTACGCACTTTTCCCCTTTTCATATCTTAATAAAAAAATATATATCAATACTTTTACCATTTTATATTTAAAAATATATTAACTTAGCCCCTTAAAAATCAACTACCTACTATTACTTTTAATCATTGCTCTAATAAAAAATATGTGATTATAATAAAAAAACCTATTAGAATTACAATCATAATGATTGTAATTTTCTATATAGGCTTATTATAATTATTTTATTAATATCGTAATAAATTTACAATGTGATATTGATTTAATTACTACACTATTATCAACAACATCTATTTGCTCAATCTTCTCTTCCTTTAAATTAGTATAATATGCTTCACTTATATCAAAATTAAAAGTTAGTTTATCACCAATATCCTGATGATCTTTACCATTAAATAGACGAATTATATATCCTTCACCATCTTCACTTTTTTTGATTGCACTAACAACTAAGTTATTTTCACTTTCAAATAATGAATTAGTAACTGGTAAAATTTGTTCCTCATCTTCTTGGGCAAAAATCAATCTGCCATTTAAAAAGTCTGCGTATTCATATACTTCAATTGGGGTGTTATATTCTTTGGCTAAAGTATCAATATTAGCATTATTAATATCACAGTTAAAAGTTGTAAATCCTAATTTAAAATCCATTTCTTTTAATAACTGGGCAGCTGGAGTTGCAATGATTCTTTCGCCTGAAGCTCGACCGGGGCGATAAACTAAATTTTCTTTACCCATAAAACCATATGTTCTAAACAATGTTAATCTAATTTGATTTCCTTGCTCACCAATGATTTCATATTCGCGAACCCCTTGGGGAATAACCGCAATTCCTCTATTTTTATCAGCAAGAGCAACATAGCTTTGCGTTGGTTCAATTGATATTGGTGGTTCTTGCCAAGTAGATTGATCATTGACCCAATTAGCTAATTCTTTTGGTTTTTCTGCCTTCTCCTGGTTTCCTAACCCTTCAAGATATAACTCCATTTCTTTATCATAAGTGTTTGGTCGTTTGATCAAACCAAACTGCTGATCAGCATAATTGAATTTAGTCGTCAGCGCACTATCAAATAAGATGCATAAACGATGTGATAATCCTTGATTATCGACATGTACGTTTAGATCAATTATATTTGAACCTTTTCTTAAAACCACTTCTAAAGTTACTGGTAACTTAATACTTGTCTGTTGTTTAGCCCGTTCTTGTAAATCAGCAGGAATATCCATTTTATAATTGATCGTTGTCTTTTGATAAAGACTAGAGCCAGTTATCTGGTAATCAAATTCACTGTTAATAGAAAATATTTCTAAATCCTGACGTGGCGGCGAGTAATTGAAGCTGTCACCATCATCACCATTTTCAACAAGAACAGCTTGATTTTGATAATGATAATCAGCTAGTTTATCATAGATATCAAGACTTCCTTGCTTATTAACTGTAATTTGATAATACTCATTTTCCATGCTTGTTATTTCTTGAAGATCGTCATTAGATTTATCATCCAAATCAATTGTATATTGCACATAACCTAATGCTGGTACATCTCTAGCTTCGATGGCAATCTTTGCTTGATAGACTACACTAGGCAGATAGATATTTTTACTAGGATTTAATCGAATTGTTTGTGATAAAACATAGTCAGTAAGATCTGTTTTTTCAATTACAGTATATTTAACATGATTACCATGATTATCCTTAATTGCAAAATTATCAGCTGGTAAATATGTTTCAAAAATAATTGTATCATTACGTTTTTTTGGTAATGTATTAAATAATGTTAAGGTGATCTCATTATTAGTTTTATTCTTGATTTTAGTTGCAATCAAACGTGAATGTAACTCAACTAAATTAACCGCAATATCCCGAGCTTGTTTATAGCGCATATATACATCTTCATTAGCGTTATCAGAAATACATGATCCAATTGAATCATGAGCTGCATTTTCAAATAACAATTTCCAAATCTCACTAACTGCACTATGAGGATAATCATTACCTAAATGATACGACATTGTTAACATCGGTTCTAAAATATTAGTAACATAATTTTGTACTTGCGTATTTAACACTTTCAAATCACTTCGTGATGAAAAAATCGATTTATGAATCCGCATATGCTTTGCAATTACTAATTCACCACTCACTTCTTCTAAATCAGGTTTTTCACTTTTTACATCTTTAATATAGTCTTCAACACAACTAATAATGTATTCATTATCAGGATCTTTTTCATTTCTTTTCTTAATCAAATCAGGAAGATTTTTACGAATTGGAGCCTGATCAAATCCATTAGGAAAGTAAATATGTTTTGTAGCACTACGGCTACCTGCTTTTTCAAAACATTCTTTTTGCCAAAACTCATCACTTGCTTTATCATCTTCAGGTATATTTCCACCAATATAATAACCAAAAGGAATTTGGGTAGTAAAAACAACACTGCCATCATCACCACGCCAATTATAATCGGTATGTTTGACCATATCATCACTAACGCCTCGCCAAAATAAAGTATCTTCAATTCCAAACTGGCGATATATTTGAGGCATATTACCTGACTGTCCAAATGAATCAGGAACATAACCCACATTCATATACTCTCCGAAAGTTTCACAACACTTCATTCCATAATACATATTTCGAACGATACTTTCACCAGAAATTACTAGTTGATCACTTTGAGTATACCAAGGTCCAATGATTAATTTTTTAGCTTTGACAAGTTTTTTAATTCTTTGTTTATCTTGTGGCATCCATTTAATGTAATCTTCTAATAATGAACCTTGAGCATCGACCATAAAATATTTAAAATCATTATTTGTCTCTAATGTATCTAAAACGTCTTTAAGATCTTTCATTAAATAAACTTTTGATCTTGAAGTTGTAAAATACCATTCTCGATCCCAATGTGAATGAGGGATCACATGTACTTTTCTTTTCATATTAACTCCTTTAATTTAATAGGAAGATTTTCATCTTCCTATTTTTTATTCAATTACTATTTCAATATCATCAACTGATATTGTCTCTTCTTCATCTTTATCATCATTAAAATCAACAACCATTGGTGCTACAATTGCAATAAATAAAGCTCCAACAATAATTCCAACAAGATAAGCCCAACCACCAGTGATTGAAACAAATCCATACATTCCTCCAACTGGCGGAATATCAGCAGTTGCTCCAAGTAAACAACAGATTCCTGCTCCTAAAGCTCCACCAATCATATTAATAGGAATTAAACGGCTAGCCTTAACTAATGTAAAAGGAATCGCTCCTTCGGTAATACCAATAAATCCCATAACCCAGTTACCTTTACCGGCTTCTTTAAAACTTGGTGAAAAACGATTTTTCTTAATTACAGTAGCAATTGCATATGCTAATGGGGGAATACAAATAGCACAATTAATATATACATTTGGTTGATAAATTCCTTCTGTCATTAAAACATTTCCAGCCATCCATGCTGACTTATTGATTGGTCCACCCATATCTGAAGCAATCATTGCTCCTAAAACTAATGAAAGGATCAATTGGCTAGTTCCACCACTACACATATCTCTTAACCACGATACTAAAGCATCATTAATTGAGGCTAGTGGAGTCGCAAGAATAACTCCCATAATTATAGCAACGGCACCAGTTGCTAAAAATGGTAAAATAACTAACGGCATCATTTGCTGCATTGAATCAGGTAATTTGATATGTTCTTTACCCCATTTTACAATATATCCAGCGATAAACGCAGCAATAACAGCTCCTAAAAAACCGGCTTTTGTATTACTAGCTAATGCCCCACCAATTAAACCAGCTCCAATAGCAGGTTTGTCAGCAATTGAAAAGGCAATGAAACCAGCTAATACAGTATTAACTAAGCCAATACCTGTCCAACCTACCTGCTCTAATAAATATAAGATGTGTAAGAACCCATCTTTTGTTGCATAAGCATCAAGACTATTGATTCCCATCGCTACCCCTATCAATTTTGGAATAGCCACAACTAGTGATGCCCCAATAATTAAAGGTAGCATATAACCAATTCCTGACATTATATGTCCTTTAGCATCTTTTAAAAACTTTTTCATTCGTTTTACCTCTCTTTTCATATTTTATGTTATAATGAGAGTACACACTACTCACTATAGTTTTGTGTATGCAATTTGACTCCGCCAAGTTAAATTGCTTTTTTATTTTTGTGTTGCTTGAACACATTTTTTTATGACCGCCTCCGGAGCTTTGATACAAGTTGTAATATCAATTCTAATTACCGGTTTTCCTTCAAAACGCTCCATTCCTAGAATTTTTTGATCTGATGCTACAATTACAAAAGCTGCTTCTTTAGCCTCTTCCTCAGTAATCTTGTTGACCTGACCCATACTTCCTTGCTGCTCCATTTTTAAATCATAACCTAATTTAGCTCCTGCTTTTTCTAAGGCTTTAGCTGCCATAGGTGTGTGTGCTAATCCCGCAGGACAAGCGGCAATACCAACGATTTTCATTTAATCTACCTCCATATTTTTTAATATATAATCTTTTAGCGCCGATTTATTAGTTGAAGATTTTACCGTATTCTTAAACTCATCTTCTAATAAACAAGTAGCTAATTTAGATATCATCTGTAAATGAAGATTTCCTTCATTTTGTTCAGGAACTAACAATGAAAATAAATAATTCACTTTTTTATCATCCATAGTTCCCCACTCAATTGCTTCATCAGTTCTTAAATATAAAATTGCAGCCTTTTTGACATGGTTACTACGTGCATGTGGAATTGCGAATCCATCTTGCAATCCTGTTGGAAATTCTGCTTCACGTTTTATTAAATCTTCAAGCAGTCCTTCTCGATTGTCACAAATATTATATTCATGGGCTTTGTCTGCAATAAACCCTAATAATTGATTTTTATTCGTCACTTTCACATCCAAAAATATATAATCTTCATTAAGCATTCCGTTACTACCTCCTTGCTACAACTATAGTCTATCTCGAATCTAAATTTATTTCAATCAATGCTATTTCCACTTATTAACGGAAACTTTTACTTTATAAACATCAAGATTTCCATTTTATTTTGGAAATAATTTATTTGCATAAAAAAACAATTATCTATACAATATAGACATAATAAGGAAGGAATCGTGATAATGATGTTTCCATACAATCGTTTAAATGAAATATTTGACTATGTCAGACAAGATAATATAGTATCTGCAAGTCAGTTATCAGTTCTATTAAACATCACAGATAGAACGATCCGTAGTGATATTCAGGCAATTAATGAAATTCTTGAAAAAAATGGAGCAAAAATAAAATTAAAAAGAAAAGCTGGATATTATATTGAGATCAATGATCAAGAAAAATATAATACTTTTTTATGCTCAATAAAACAAACAAGAACTAGTAATTTAGAATTAGACAGTTCTCAAGATCGGATTAAATATTTATTAAATTTATTATTATATAGTGATGAATATATGAGTCTAGATGATTTGGCTGATAATATCTATGTGAGTAAAAATACGTTACAAAACTATATTAAAACTTTAAAAGCTATTTTTTCAAAATATAATCTTGAATATATCTCAAAAACTAATGTCGGGGTCAAAATAATTGGTAATGAAGATGATAAACGCAAATGTCTAGTTGAAAATGTTTTATCGTACAACTTTCAAAACTATGTTACCGGCTTTACAAAAGATGAATATACTCTTTTTGAGGGAATTGATCTAGATCTTCTTAAACAAATTATCTCTAATAAATTAAAAAATGCACATATAAAAACAAATGATTTTAATTTTAAAAACCTAATCATCCATTTTGCTTTAATGATCTCAAGAATTCAATTTGACTGTTATATCAATACGAACAATACTATTAAAATTGATGATAATTATACTGATTTTATTGATGATATTGCAAATGAAATTGAGTATACTTTTAATATTACGATTAGTGAAGGTGAAAAAAAATATATTTATTCACATTTAGTAGCCAATACACAATTAAACGACTTAGTCGATAATGATAATAAAATCAAGGAGTTAGTAGAAGAATTATTGAATAATATATATTTTGATTATAATTTTGATTTGCGTAATGATGAAATTTTGTCACATGACCTCTTTTTACATTTTAAATCTATCTTAAATACTAAATCATTTGCGTTAAATAAACGAAATCCATTATTAAATACCATTAAAACTAATTTTCCTTTAGCATTTGATATTACTTTAACGTGTACCGCAAAAATCTTTAATAAGCCACCCTATATTTTAACTGAAGATGAAGTTGGTTATGTTTCTTTGCATATCGGAGCTGCGATTGAGCGTTGTTTTTCAGGAAGCCTTCAAAACAAAAGTGTTATTTTAGTCTGTGGTTCTGGTCAAGCTACAACAAGAATGTTAGAAGCTAGATTAAATGTTTTCTTTAAAGATAAGATAACAATTGTTCGTAAAGCTTCATATAACGAATTTATTAATTATACAAAAAGAGAATTATTGAATATTGACTTTGTTATTTCTACAATACCATTAAAGAGTGAACATATTCCTACCATTACTGTTGACTTTGCTTTAAATAATCAAGATATCGAAGCAATCTCTAAATTTCTAACATCAATTTCTTTAAATAAAATGAAGAAATCAAATAAATTTTTTGATAAAAACCTCTTTATTCATTTAGATGGAATAGACTCTAAAGAATCTTTATTAAAACAAATGTGTCAATTAATGGAAAAACAAAATATTGTTGATAGCAATTATTTTGATTGTGTTATGGAACGTGAAAATTTAGCAAAAACTAATATGAATGAAGTATTTGCATTACCACATCCTATGCGCCTATGTGCTAAAGATACTAAAGTTGCTGTTGCTATCATCGATAAACCATTAACCTGGTATCAACAAGATACGGTTCAGATTATCTTTTTACTAGCAATAAAACAAGGTGACCAACAAGACATTGAGCACCTTTATGATATCTTTATTGAAATTGTTAATAATGCTAAGTTACAGCAAAGTATTATTCATAGTTATAATTATGATAGTTTTATTAATAATTTATTAGAGAATATGGAGTAATCTTATTAAGACTCAAACATCGACCTATTTTGGTGTTTGAGTTTTTTATTTATAAAATCTTTTGCATTTCCTCAATTAAAACTTTACGGGTTGGATATTTATCAACTATTTGTATAAAAATACTATTACGTTAAAACGTAACAACTCTATTGCAACACTATTTTTTAATAAAAATTGTAATAACATATATCATTTATTAAAAACTTTTCCTGATAATGAAATTATGGAACTCGATGAAGAGCTGTTAAAAAGTTTAGGTAATAAAATATGGGAATTTGATGGTGTTTATAAAAATTGGAACACATATAACGAACTTATTGATAAAATTCCTTATACAAATCACCACACAAATATTGTTTTTAGTATATTTAATATTAATAAAGATTTTTCATTATTAGAAATAGTAGACTTTTTTAAATCACTGGAACAAAAAGGTTACAATAATGAAAACATGTATTTTATCATTAGTTTATGTAATGATAACATTAATAAGTATGCTTTATTATACACTATCTAAATATAAAGAAAGTACACATATTAATATTTTATATCTCTTTTCTTTAAATAAAATCCTATTGTTGATATAATAGCTTCTAGGAGTGTGAATTAAATGAAAACAGTAAAAGTAGTAGCTGCGATTATAAAAAAAGATAACAAAATACTAATTGCCAGTAGAAAAAAAGGGGAGTTTGCTGGCATGTTTGAATTTCCTGGAGGAAAAATTGAACCTGGAGAATCTGGAGAACAAGCTCTTATTAGAGAAATTCAAGAAGAACTAGAAACAACAATTATTATTGAAGAATTTTTTATGAATGTGAATTATAAATATCCAACATTTATCTTAGATATGGATTGCTATTTATGTACTTTAAAAGATAATCATATTAAACTAAATGACCATAACAGTATAAGATGGATTTCATTAGATGAACAAAATATTAATTGGATTCCCGCCGACATACAAATATTTGATACATTAAAAAAACGAGGAATTTTACATGACACTAACAATTGATTATCATAAAAATTTAAATGCGCTAAATACAGTTGATAAAACATACCAACCCCAATTGTTGTTTAATGATTATAAACAAGGTATGAAACTATCTCATGAACTTGTACAACAACTAAACTCTTGTGATAGTTTTGAATTATCAATTGCCTTTATCAGCATGTCAGGACTTGCAACAATCAAACAAACTTTATTAGATTTGGAAGAAAAGAATATTCCTGGAAAAATAATTACTTCCACGTATCTAGGATTTAATGAGCCCCGTACGTTTCAAGAATTACTTAAATTTAAAAATTTAGATGTTAGAATTTATGATGATGAAAAGGCTGGTTTTCATCCAAAAGGATATATTTTCAAAAAGGAAAATACTTTTAATATTATTGTAGGAAGTTCAAATTTAACCCAATCTGCTTTATCAATAAACCAAGAATGGAACTTAAAGTTTTCATCGACCAATAATACAAATATTGTTGAACAAATAAAAAAAGAATTTAATCAACAATGGGAAAACTCTATTTCTTTAACAAATGATTGGATTGAAGAATATAAAAAAAATTATGTTAAACCTATTAAATCAGTTACTAATATTATAAAAAAAGAAATAAAACCTAATAAAATGCAACGAGCTGCATTAGATTCATTAAAATCAATTAGAAACGAAAATAAAAATAAGGCTTTACTTATTTCTGCAACCGGTACAGGCAAAACATTTTTAAGTGCTTTTGATGTGAAAAATGTTAATCCCAAAAGAATGTTATTTGTTGTCCATCGAGAAAATATTGCTAGAACAGCAATGTTGTCATTTGAAAAAATAATAAATAATCATAGTTTCGGTGTATTCACAGGTAACAATAAAGATATTAATGCTGATTATATATTTTCGACAATCCAGACAATTCATAAAAAAGAATATCGTGAAATGTTTAATCCAAATGATTTTGATTATATCATTATTGATGAAGTTCACCGTGCTGGAGCTAATTCATACCAAGAGTTAGTAAACTATTTCACCCCTAAATTCATGTTAGGTATGTCTGCAACACCAGAGCGTAGTGATGATTTCGATATTTATAAAATGTTTGATTATAACATTGCGTATGAAATTAGACTACAACAAGCAATGGAATATGACTTATTATGTCCCTTTCATTATTATGGTATTACAGATATTCAAGTTAATGGAGAATCACTGGATGATAAAACAGATTTTAACAATCTTGTTTCCAAAGACCGAGTTAAGCATATAATAGAACAAATAAATCGTTATGGATATTCAGGCGATCGTGTTCGGGGATTAGTTTTTTGTAGTCGTAAAGATGAAGCAACGGAACTATCTAACTTATTCAATACCCGTGGTTACAAGACTATATCTTTAACCGGTGAAAATACTGAAGCACAACGCCGTGATGCGATGAACAGACTTGAAAGTGATGATTTAGTTAATTGCTTAGATTATATTTTTACAGTAGATATATTTAATGAAGGAATTGATATTCCTAAAGTTAATCAAGTTATCATGCTACGTCCAACTGAATCAGCAATTGTTTTTGTTCAACAGCTAGGACGTGGTCTACGTAAAGATCCTTCTAAAGAATATGTTGTTATTATTGATTTTATTGGAAATTATGAAAAGAACTTTTTGATTCCTATTGCATTAAGCGGTAGTCTAAGCTATAACAAAGATACTTTAAGAAGATTCGTAAGTGAAGGTTCTTTAATTATTCCAGGTGCATCAACAGTTAATTTTGATTTGATTTCTAAAAAGAAAATTTTTGAATCGATTGATAAAGCAAATTTTAGTGATATTAAAATCATTAAGGAAAGTTATCAACAATTAAAACAAAAACTAGGTAAAATTCCTAGTTTAAAAGATTTTGATAAATATGAATCTATTGATGTCTTAAGAATTTTTCAAAATAAAAATTTAGGTTCATATCATAAATTCCTAACAAAATACGAAAAAGAATATAATGTTAAATTCAGCTCTGTTCAAGAACAATATCTTACTTATATCTCAACCAAACTTGCATCAGGAAAACGAATTCATGAATTAGAAGCAATTAAAATTGCAATTGAAAAACATACTAATTTACTTGATAATTTAAAAGAATCTTTGTTGAATAACTATAATCTTAATTTACCTAAAATAACTTATCAGACAATCATTAATATTCTAAGTCAAAATTTTGCTACTGGCTCATCAAAAGCAACATTTAAAGATGCTATATTTATTGATGAAAACCTCAATACTTCTGCACAATTTAAAATGTTATTAGCTGATCAAGAATTTAAAAAACAAATAATTGAATTACTCGATTTTGGAATAAATCGTTATAAACAAAATTATACGAATACATATAAAGATACCTCACTATGCCTATATAAAAAATACACTTATGAAGATGTTTGCCGCTTATTAAATTGGGAAAAAAATTTAGTTCCACTTAATATAGGTGGATATAAGTACGATAAACATACCAACACTTTTCCTGTGTTTATTAATTATGATAAAGAAGAAGGCATTAGCGAATCTATCAAATACGAGGATAGATTAGTAGATCAAAATACTATAATTTGTTTTTCTAAGCCAAGGCGTACGATTGAATCCGAAGATGTAGTTAAAATATATAGTGAAAAAACTAATCATGTTAAAATCCATCTATTTATTAGAAAAAATAAAGATGATGAAGCCTCTAAAGAATTTTACTATTTAGGTCTAATGCACGCTTATGGCGAACCAATTCAAACAACTATGTCCAATACAAACAATAATGTTGTTCAATTTACTTATAAATTGGAAAATGAGATAAGAAAAGATATTTACGACTATATAACAAATAACGATTAGATCAAATAAAATCTAATCGTTATTTTACATAACTACATTACATTTAAAATTACACTTGAAAATAGGCTTATGACTAAAGAAATAATATTAAATTAATGATAAATTTAATATTATTAAAAAAATCTTCCTTGCTTCAATCTCATCATAATCATTTGAAAGCATTTTGATTAATTGATGATATTTATTTAATCACATATTTACTCTTTCAATTTTTAAAAACTCCCTAATATATTTTTTATAAATTTTCATAGTTTCATTTTATTTTTCCATTATTATATCATCTATGTATAATTTGCTTATATAATCTTTATTTCACGCAATGACAATTATTAAAATTACTTTGAAAATTACACAACAACAAAATTAAAAGTAAAGATTGATTTTTATACTTTCATAAAAAATAGAATAATTATATGAAATTATATATGTCTTTTTGACTATCTTTTTATATCTTCTCAAATGTCCGCAAAGCCTTATTTTATCGGCTCTACGG
>ENA-OWNX01000189-OWNX01000189.1-gut-metagenome-genome-assembly--contig:-NODE-189-length-33947-cov-37.367582_pt1 | contig 33947 bp, 30 predicted proteins | sample MGYA00248250_ERZ651778 | MGnify/ENA primary metagenome ERZ651778 (study PRJEB26908, sample SAMEA4031702) | gut metagenome | biome: gut; feature: normal infant; material: stool | place: China | collected...
AGGGTACTTCGTAGGGATTCGAACCCTCTGCCAAGCTCGGCGATCTCCGACGTCGCAAAATACCCTTACCTGTTGTGCTGGTGCCGATTAACGGACTCGAACCGCTGACATCCTGCTTACAAGGCAGGCGCTCTACCAACTGAGCTAAACCGGCATTGGCGATGGTGGATGGATTTGAACCATCGACCCGTTGATTAACAGTCAACCGCTCTAACCGCTGAGCTACACCATCACTTGCCGGGTACGTCTCCGGCGAGGGCTTCCACCTCCGTATGCTTTTCGGCGCACCGCGCCCTGGCTGCAATTCGGTAACAGGGGATGCACAACCCTGGCTTCCAGCGTGATTAGCGCCTTCAGCATGACGGGATATACCCGTAAATTCGTGGAACTGTACCCAAAGTGCTGTTAAGCACCGCTGTTACGCTGAAAAGAAAACGCAACAGGAAAGGACGCTGACCAACAGATGGCCCCTTCTCGTTCATCTGGTTAATCACACCAGCGCCCTTACCTGTTGTGCCTCCCCGTTCCCTAATACACAGACGGGGACACTCTGCGGTCGATTTTTTGACGGGGGACGACTCATACCCCGTGGCATCTGGCTTCTTAGGCCGCTACCATCATCAGATCATCGTTTGCATTTACTTTAATGGTCAGTTTCTAAACCGCCGCAAAGTCGCTAACCATGACGAAAACCCTGAAAAAAACGCCCACCCGAAGATGGGCAAACTGGAAGCTCGTAACGCACTTCGGCGTTGCCACTTAGGCGCATGGTCAACCTGGCAACTCGGTGGTTTGTCTGGGAGGACTAGGCCCAGCCATGCTTACCGCCGCGCCTGTCGCGGCTAACAGCTAAATCGCTCTATAAATCACGATTCATTGAGGCGATATTACACTAATAAATTTATTAGAGCAATATACCCAAAACGTCATGAGCTACACCTCGAGTGTCCCCCTTACAAGACACAGAACGTCTGGCAAAAAGAGGTTCCACTCTGAAGCCACTGTCATGATAAAGCTCTCTGATGTTTGGCGCGCCACTGTTAGTAATGAGAACCTTTGCACCTCGACGATGAGCATCCGTCAACAGAGACACCAGGCGTTTTTGCTCTTCAAACTTAAAGTCATGACCGGAATAGTTCGTGAATCCCTCTGTATTTGGAAGCGGTTCATACGGCGGATCGCAAAAGATGACATCTCCTTCTCCGGCAGCTTCAATCACCGCTGCAAAATCACCGCATACAAACTCAGACCGCCCTTCCGCACCGAGGAAGGCTTCCATCTCCTGTAATGGGAAATACGGAGTTTTATACTTCCCGTAACCGACATTGAACTCACCGGCCTGGTTGTAACGCGTCAATCCGTTAAAACAATGTCGGTTCAGGAACAAAAACGCCGCTGCGCGATGTAAATCATCATAGACTTGTTTGTTAAACGCATTCCGTACTGCCAGGTATCCTTCCTGTGTGTTGTAGTCCTGGAAGAAACGATGTGCCAGAGTGATAAGTGAATGCGCCTCGCGTTGCAGAGTCTTGTAAAAGTTAATCAGGTCAGCATTCACATCATTTAGCAGATTTTCCTGGTATCCGGCATTCATGAAGACAGCTCCGCCACCAACGAAAGGTTCAATCAGGCGCTTCCCTTCTGGCAAATAGCGAAAGATTTGTTCCAGAACACCAAATTTTCCACCAGCCCATTTGAATATGGACCGTTCGAATTCTGCCGCTGGTTTAACTTTTCGCTCTTTTGTTTCACTTCCTTCTTTCTGCCGACATACGGCCTTAGTAATCCGATCGCCAATCCAGCGCATTACTGGTATTGCCATACTATTGCCGATCGCTTTGTAACGCGGTCCGTCAGCTGCAAGCATCGCGGCCTCTTCTTCGCTTAAATCTGGATAGTGATTGCGAAGATATGCCAGTTCATCTGAATTAACTTTTTTACGCTTTTCCGTCGGGATCAACGTATGCCCATCAGGAAAACCTTGCAGCCTTTCACATTCGACAGGGGTTAGACGGCGGACAGCTACTTCTGCGTTTCTTACTTCATAGCAAACAGCTGTTGGATTTTTAGCCATTAGAGATGGTGAAGTATCCTTAGTTGCAGCATGTTGTGTACCGCTCATACGCTCAGGAAAAGCCAATGTAACAAGATGCTCATGGCTTTCTTGCTCACGTGCCCGCAATGTACCATGCCCTTCTGACCAAAAACCTGCTCCTGTGCTGCTAAAAACGGCAAGGTCAGTGGCATCTTTAAAATCTCTTGCCTTTACTGTCGATGCGGTTTCATCGTCAATATATTCCCCAAATGCTGCCATCCTGAAAGCGTTTACGGCTTTCGTCGATTTCATACCGGGTGGCATGTCAGCGTGTAGGCATGGATTTAGGCTTTCGCCACTGATTGCAGCGCCATTTGCAATAATGGCGGAAGCGATTTCCTTCTTTTTTCGGCTCGGCGCAATATTCCGGCGCACGCCTTTGAACTCAAAAAGTACCGTTGCGGGATCGAGGTCTGTTCGAGCACTTGCGACAACAAACACGCGTCGGCGTCGTTGTGCCACTCCGAAGTATTGGGCATCAAGGATTCTCCAGGCCACCTTTCGCTGCGGTCCATAAATACAACCACACTGCGGCCACTTTGGAGCATGGCAACCGGTTTTGACATCCCACCGCCAGAACGAGTTACTTTTTCCTGATTCAGGTCGATCACCTGGTTCGAATGGCGCATCTTCTCCAGCCAATCCGGCAAGGAAACATCCGAAGGCGTTATCTGCCGATGACAGGACTCCTGGGACATTTTCCCAGACGATAACTGTCGGTTTGAGGAAGGACTCAGACCGTTTGTCGTCAATTGCATTTGCAAGCTCCACATACTTCAAAGTTAGCGCGCCGCGTTCATCATCAAGCCCACCACGTAAGCCCGCGATACTGAATGCCTGACAAGGCGTACCCCCGACGAGCACATCAGGGGATTCGATTTCCTCAGCCAGGACTTTTTTGGCAAGTTTTGTCATGTCGCCAAGGTTGGCGACATGGGGCCAGCGGTGCGCAAGAACGGCAGATGGAAAAGGCTCGATTTCAGCAAACCACGCCGGACGCATACCCAACGGTTCCCAGGCAATACTCGCGGCTTCAATTCCACTGCAAACAGATCCATAGCACAGTTCTTTCACTGCTTAGCCTCTCCACCAAGGGCATTTACCAGAGCATCAACTAGGCACGAAATTTCACTGGTCAACAGGAAGAAATCTGCGTCCAGTCGCTGCGCAACATCTTCACTATCAATATCAGAGTTCTGCTCAAGCAATTCATCCGCAAATTTGACGCTGGTAAGGCTGAAGTTATGGTCCAGTGTAAATTTAATGCGGTTCTGCCAGTCGAGTGCCAACTTAGTAACGAGCTTGCCAGCTTCCAGGTGTGTGGAAATTTCATCGCTTCCCAAATCCTGCTTTTTCACTCGGGCAATACCGCCATCCTCAAGCACTGCCTTAAGTTCTGCCGCATCCCCCATTTGAAATCCCTGTGGAGCACTACCATCACGTACCCAGTCGGTCAGCGTTAATTCAATGGGATTTTCAACACTCAGGGGAACAACAGGAAGAGAACCCAGAGACTTACGCATAAGCGCGAGCATATCCTCTGCCTGCCGCGCGCTGGCATTGATATAGATACGTTTAGTTGAACCGTCGTAGATCGCCTGGATAACAGAAAACTTTGAAAAAGCCCGTGGCAGAAGAGAATGCAGAACTTCGTCTTTCAGGGAGTCCTTCTCTGTTTTCTTCAGTTTACGCGCTTGTTCTTGCTCAAGTTTTTCAATTTTTTCTTGAATAGCTCGCTGGATAACCGGCGGGGGAAGAATTTTTGTTTCGCGCTTTGCTTCAACAAGGATAAAACCATTTCCATGCATAGCGATAACTTCGGAATTATCACCAAATGGAGATACAAAACCGAACTTGGCCATATCCTGACTACCGCATGGCGTGAAAAGGATCATTTTCTTTTTATCTTCTAAGTCGGTCAGATCCGCCTCACGAGAAAGTTTATAAATAGTAATGTTTTTCCAGTGCTTAAACATGTTGTAACCCTTGAATATCAACCACAGAAAGCTCGTCTTTGTAGAAAAAGGCCAGGTTGTGGCACCCCCTCGTTTGAGCGTATGAGCTGGGACCAATTTCGTTCTTCCAGACAAATGGCTTCAAATCCGTACGGCGAAGCATAAAAACGCGATTTGTTCCGCTCTGATTCCCAATGAGGCAAAAGCCTTCTTTCACCTTGATAGCCTGCAAGTTGTCGAGTTCACCGCTGGTTACACGGCTATCGAACTCCTTGCGGCTTATTAGCTCCATCTGCATCTGACGACTCCAAACAAATGCCCATTGAAGGGCGATGGCTGAATGGTACCGAAAACACGACATAAAAAACAATATTTATTAGAGCAATTTTGCAATAAGTAAACGCCATACAGGCCACAAATAACCTAAGTTAAAATAACGAAAATCAGAGCAAATCATTGGTGATGACGTGGCAAGTATTGCAACAAAAGACAGCATTTGTTCGGGGCACGGAGGATTCCCATCCAGGCCTCCCGTAGAGAGCGAACCACTACTTAAAGTCAACGGAGTCGAAGTGTTAGTTGATGGTAAGCAATATGCACAGCATACCGATGGGAACAGCACGCACGGCGGGCAAGCTATATCAACCAGGGCATGGTTTACCGTCAACGGGAAAGGGATCGTATGCGTTGGTGATCCTGTTTCATGCGGCTCTACCGTTGCAGCCGGAGACGGCCTGGTTCAGGTAAGTTAGGAGATATCATGCTGGAAAAAGACTACCAGTTATCCGCATATAAAAAATTGGCCGCCGCCGGTGGGATGAAAACACCTGGTGCCATAACATCGGCACGAAACAGTGCTAACACAGCAAAACTGCTTGCAGAAGAATTGACCGGATTAATTCTGGATACAATTGTCTATCCCGACACTATTACCAGCTATGTTTCAACGATCAGAACAACCGCAACCGGTTTAACGAATATTGGAGGGCTGGCAACTCAGCACGCGGACCTGTTGGCTGGTTATGCTGATCTGTCAATGCTCCTTCAACTCGATATTGGTTGGGATGTTTACTGTCGTGCTAATGAGCGAGAAGTTTCAGAACTGCCGATCTCTATTGCCATTGGTGATGTGACTATTACTAAATCGCTTGAGGACGCTGTAAACGCGCTTAATACATCAAGTTTAGTCGCTGCTATGGGGGAGATTAACCAGACCCTTAACACTGGCTCAGGAAGCTCGTCAGGCTCTGGTTCAGGCGGCGGCACTGCCACTCCCCCACCAGCACTAACAGAAGAGCAAATTGAATCTCTGAAAGTAGCAACTGAACAGTTTGGGGTTGTTTTCAACCAGACAACAGCACCCACAACTGCGTTACAACAGCAGTATGAACGAGCGAATGAAAGCGCCAACGTAGCCATAACTGCTTATAACCATGCTATCGGTACCGCGCTTGCGGAAGCATCAGCAAATAAGGCCAGCACAGCCAGCGCAATCGCCGCTTTGGTTCCTGATTCTGTTCTTGATGAATTAAACAAAGCGGCACAGTAACAAAGGACTTCATTGATAATTTTTCTTCAGGAGGAAGACATGTCATTCTTTTCTACATTAAAAACAGCTTTGTCTTTGAAGGAGAAACTTGCTGCTACTGGTGTTCTTGTTCTGATTTGCGCACTTGTTGGTGCTGGGTTTGCGTGGGAACGTCATCAGCTAAAGCAAGCCATGGAGAAAATTGGCAGTCTTGATCAGGCTGTTAAGGAACGTGATAAGTCAATAATGGATCTTAACCAGACCATTGAGACGATGAACAAAGCAGAGCAACATTTTCACAGCCAGGAAGTGAAAAATGAATCAGAACAAGCCAAGTATGCTGACAGGCAAATGGAACGAAAAGCTGAAGTTCAGAAACAACTTGTTGCGGCGGGTAATGTTCGCCAGCGTATTCCTGCTGACACTCAGCGGTTGCTCCGGGAGTCGATCAGCGAATTTAACGCCGACGCCGACAAAGGTTAACCACCCTGCCCCAAAAAGTGCATTTATGTGCAGGATGCCAGAGTTTAGCAGTGAATATTTTGATGATCTGCCAGCGTATATCCTCGATACAGAAACGATGCTGATGGGGATTAACAGGAAGAATCGCAACGTTAATGATTACAACCGCGCTATCAGCGGTAACTAAAAGGGATTTTTATGTCTGATAAAGTAACAGTAAAGCAAACTATCAACAAAGCGACTTCAATCTACAAAATTGAGCACATCACTGTTGGCAAGCCAGGATCTGAACAATACCGTCATGCTTTCGAGCTTGCCGATCAGCTTGGTTTAAAACACCCGGATTGCATCGAGCATGTATTTCCGACCTATGCTGATGAGCAATGTACTCATGTTCTTACCGAAGAGGATTTTTTCAGCACTGAAGAACGAGAAGGCGTTGATCGCTGCATTGGTGTGATTTGTTCTTCGGTAAGTGATGAGTTATTCCCTAATGTGCCTGAATATGGTGGTATTGGATACCAATTCCTGTACGAGGGCGATGAGCTTAAATGCTATGAACATGGTCTTCTCATCGAAAGCGTAGAATAATACGACTGCCTTCCAACCGGCTACGTTGGCCGGTTTTTCACTTATCCACATTATCCACTGGATAGATCCAATAATCAGGTCCATACAGATCCCAATTAGATCCATATAGATCCCTGATCGTTGCAGGCCGCGCCACGTCTGGCTTAGAAGTGTATCGCGATGTGTGCTGGAGGGAAAACGATGTGTGCTGGAGGGATAAAAATGTGTGCTGACGGGTTGCTAATGTGTGCTGGCGGGATATAGGATGTGTGCTGACGGGAAAGCCTGGGTAGTTATCACCACTTATAAAAACTATCCACACAATTCGGAAAAAGTAATATGAATCAATCATTTATCTCCGATATTCTTTACGCAGACATTGAAAGTAAGGCAAAAGAACTAACAGTTAATTCAAACAACACTGTCCAGCCTGTAGCGTTGATGCGCTTGGGGGTATTCGTTCCGAAGCCATCAAAGAGCAAAGGAGAAAGTAAAGAGATTGATGCCACCAAAGCGTTTTCCCAGCTGGAGATAGCTAAAGCCGAGGGTTACGATGATATTAAAATCACCGGTCCTCGACTCGATATGGATACTGATTTCAAAACGTGGATCGGTGTCATCTACGCGTTCAGCAAATACGGCTTGTCCTCAAACACCATCCAGTTATCGTTTCAGGAATTCGCTAAAGCCTGTGGTTTCCCCTCAAAACGTCTGGATGCGAAACTGCGTTTAACCATTCATGAATCACTTGGACGCTTACGTAACAAGGGTATCGCTTTTAAGCGCGGAAAAGATGCTAAAGGCGGCTATCAGACTGGTCTGCTAAAGGTCGGTCGTTTTGATGCTGACCTTGATCTGATAGAGCTGGAGGCTGATTCGAAGCTGTGGGAGCTGTTCCAGCTTGATTATCGCGTTCTGTTGCAACACCACGCCTTGCGTGCCCTTCCGAAGAAAGAAGCTGCACAAGCCATTTACACTTTCATCGAAAGCCTTCCGCAGAATCCGTTGCCGCTATCTTTCGCCCGAATCCGTGAGCGCCTGGCTTTGCAGTCAGCTGTTGGCGAGCAAAACCGTATCATTAAGAAAGCGATAGAACAGCTTAAAACAATCGGCTATCTCGACTGTTCAATTGAGAAGAAAGGCCGGGAAAGTTTTGTAATCGTCCATTCTCGCAATCCAAAGCTGAAACTCCCAGAATAAGTGTGTGCTGGAGGGAAGCTGCATTAAAAAATGTGTGCTGCCGGGAAGGCTTGTCCAATTTCCTGTTTTTGATGTGCGCTGGAGGGGGACGCCCCGCAGTTTGCCCAGACTTTCCCTCCAGCACACATCTGTCCATCCGTTTTTCCCTCCAGTGCACATGTAATTCTCTGCCTTTCCCTCCAGCACACATATTTGATACCAGCGATCCCTCCACAGCACATAATTTAATACGACTTCCCTCTATCGCACATTCTGGTCCTGCATCATCCCTCCAGCACACATCTAATAGCCTCATCGCCATTTCTTTACGTGCAATAATTGACGCACGAATCAAAAAAAGTTGCACGTAGCAGAATCAAACGTACAATTCACTCATACGAAATGATAAGGAGATGATGATGAAACGCGATTACGGCGGTGTCGGCACCATAGCTCTTCGTGCAAGCGCATTACTTAAGGCCATGAGTCAGGATATTGAAGATCAGCGCAAAGAGTTCAATCAGACCGAGTATTATCAGACGTTCACTCGTAACGCTGTGGCAAAGTTGCCGAAGCTGAGCCGCCGCATTGTGGAGCAGGCCATCAAAGAGATGGAAGATGATGGGTACCAGTTCAACAAGAAACAGGTCGGTAACGTTGAACAGTACGCGCTGACCATCCAGAACGTCATTGATATCTATGCCCACCGTAAGATCCCCAAATATCGCGACATTCACAAATCGCCTTACGTTATTTTTGTCGTAAACCTGAAGGGTGGCGTATCCAAAACGGTTTCCACAGTCACGTTGGCGCACGCTCTGCGTGTGCATCAGGATTTACTGCGTCACGATCTGCGCATTCTGGTAATTGACCTTGACCCTCAGGCATCCAGCACAATGTTCCTCGACCATACTCACAGTATTGGTTCCATCCTGGAAACCGCCGCGCAGGCGATGCTGAACGACCTGGACGCGGAGACGCTACGCAAAGAGGTGATTCGTCCGACCATCGTTCCTGGCGTAGACGTGATTCCAGCCTCTATCGACGATGGCTTTGTTGCCAGCCAATGGAAAGAGCTGGTTGAAGAGCATCTTCCCGGACAAAATCAGTACGAAATCCTTCGACGCAATATCATTGATCGTGTTGCGGATGATTATGACTTTATCTTTATTGATACCGGTCCACACCTGGATCCGTTCCTGCTCAACGGTCTGGCGGCCAGCGATTTGCTGCTTACCCCTACCCCACCAGCCCAGGTTGACTTCCACTCAACACTGAAATATCTCACCCGTCTGCCAGAAATGCTGGAGCAACTGGAGGAGGAAGGCGTAGAACCGCGTTTGAGCGCCAGCATTGGTTTTATGTCGAAGATGACCGGCAAGCGCGATCACGAGACATCACACAGCCTTGCGCGTGAGGTTTACGCCAGCAACATTCTGGACTCTTCTCTGCCTCGTCTGGATGGCTTTGAGCGATGCGGCGAGTCTTTCGACACCGTAATCAGTGCCAACCCGCAATCGTATCCAGGCAGTGCAGAGGCGCTGAAGAAGGCACGAACCGAGGCCGAGCGTTTCACTAAGGCTGTGTTTGATCGAATTGAGTTTGTTAGGGGTGAGGCGGCATGAAAAAAATAGTTTCCCGTGGACGAGTGCTGGGCAAGAATAGCTCCGAGTTTGCTCGCATGCTTGAAGGCAGTGAAGGCACCAAAACCTTTACCCTAAAATCTGGCCGCCAGGCTAAATTCTTGCTTACCGTCGTGCTGAGTGGTGAGATTGAGTCGCGCACGTTCGTTGACCCGGCAGTTAACGGCCGCGATCAGTCTCTGCTCACCCCTGAGTCGGTAAGCGATATTTCCCGCACCATTAAATTGCAACAGTTCTTCCCGGCTATCGGTCGTATGGTTGGGGAGCGCATTGAGGTATTGGACGGATCGCGTCGCCGCGCTGCGTGTATCTTCAATGAAACGAAATTTGAGATTCTGGTGACGAAAGATGAGATCAGCCTGGCGGATGCCCGCCAGCTGGCCATTGATATCCAGACAGCCCGCGAACACACTCTGCGCGAGCTGGGTAAACGCTTCGAGGTTATGTACGGTAAGAATATGACCAAAGAAGAGATCGCCCGAGCTGAGAACATCTCAAAGGCTAAAGTGACGCGAGCTTTCCAGGCTGCCGCGGTGCCGGATGAGATGATTGCTGTCTTCCCCGTAGCCAGCGATCTCGCCCTTCCAGATTACCAGTTACTGCTCCAGATCGCCGAGGATGCTAACGCTAAAAGCGTGCCGATTGAAGAGCTGGTTGATACGGTGCGCGAACGAATTGCAGAGACTGAGGGCGCGAAAGAGGATAAAGCGAAGATACTGGCTATCTTCAAAGCGGAAAGCAAAAGCCTGAAGCCCGCGCCGGTTAAATCTGTGGTGGTTGAGAAGCTGCGAGACTTCTCTGACCGTCGCCAATATGCCCGAAAGAAGTCCGATCCGAAAAAACGGGTTGTCGCCTACGAGTTCTCCAGACTCCCGTCTGAAGTGCAAACTGAAATTGACGAAGCAATAAAAAAAATCATTGGGAAAATGTCTGCTGGGGAATAATCCCGCTGGTGGGAGGCGGCTTTAGCCCCCTCCCCTGTCTAAAATGTCCCGCGCCTATTTCATGTATAAATATATGATATATATAGATATTCATGGAAAATTTCAGACTGAAATTCCCACGATTTCACGCCTGTTTTACTTGCCCCCCTCCCCCGCACAAAAAATTTAAAAAATTACTTTTAGCGAGAAAGTCAACAAGTGACTTTCAATAAAATCTCTTCCGAAAAGGGATTCACACAAGTGCCTTGTGTTTAAGGAAGAGTAAATTGAGTAACTTACGCGAATACCAGAATCGTATTGCAGATATCGCAAAACGCTCTAAAGCTGTGCTTGGCTGGGCAAGCACTGCGCAGTTCGGTACTGATAACCAATTCATTAAAGATGATGCCGCGCGTGCCGCATCTATCCTTGAAGCTGCACGTAAAGACCCGGTTTTTGCGGGTATCTCTGATAATGCCACCGCTCAAATCGCTACAGCGTGGGCAAGTGCACTGGCTGACTACGCCGCAGCACATAAATCTATGCCGCGTCCGGAAATTCTGGCCTCCTGCCACCAGACGCTGGAAAACTGCCTGATTGAGTCCACCCGCAATAGCATGGATGCCACTAATAAAGCGATGCTGGAATCCGTCGCAGCAGAGATGATGAGCGTTTCTGACGGTGTTATGCGTCTGCCTTTATTCCTCGCGATGATCCTGCCTGTTCAGTTGGGGGCAGCTACCGCTGATGCGTGTACCTTCATTCCGGTTACGCGTGACCAGTCCGACATCTATGAAGTCTTTAACGTGGCAGGTTCCTCTTTTGGTTCTTATGCTGCTGGTGATGTTCTGGACATGCAATCCGTCGGTGTGTACAGCCAATTACGTCGCCGCTATGTGCTGGTGGCAAGCTCCGATGGCACCAGCAAAACCGCAACCTTCAAGATGGAAGACTTCGAAGGCCAGAATGTACCAATCCGAAAAGGTCGCACTAACATCTACGTTAACCGTATTAAGTCTGTTGTTGATAACGGTTCCGGCAGCCTACTTCACTCGTTTACTAATGCTGCTGGTGAGCAAATCACTGTTACCTGCTCTCTGAACTACAACATTGGTCAGATTGCCCTGTCGTTCTCCAAAGCGCCGGATAAAGGCACTGAGATCGCAATTGAGACGGAAATCAATATTGAAGCCGCTCCTGAGCTGATCCCGCTGATCAACCACGAAATGAAGAAATACACCCTGTTCCCAAGTCAGTTCGTTATCGCGGCTGAGCACACGGTACAGGCGGCGTATGAAGCACAGCGTGAATTTGGTCTGGACCTGGGTTCCCTACAGTTCCGCACCCTGAAGGAATACCTGTCTCATGAACAGGATATGCTGCGTCTTCGCATCATGATCTGGCGTACTCTTGCGACCGACACCTTTGACATCGCTCTGCCGGTTAACCAGTCCTTTGATGTATGGGCAACCATCATTCGTGGCAAATTCCAGACTGTATATCGCGACATTATTGAGCGCGTTAAATCTTCTGGTGCGATGGGGATGTTTGCTGGTGCTGATGCAGCATCTTTCTTCAAACAGTTGCCGAAGGATTTCTTCCAGCCAGCCGAAGACTATATCCAGACTCCGTATGTTCACTACATCGGTACCCTGTTCGGTAACGTGAAAGTGTACGAAGTACCTGCTGGTATTTGTAAGAACTTAACGACAGAGAACATTCAGTTCAGCTCGATGGATGTGCTGTGCTACGTCCGTGATGAAAATCCGGGTAAAGCAGGCTTCGTGACTGGTGATGCTGTCCCGGCTATCCCGTTCCAGCATCCGACCACTCCGGCGCTGGTCAACCGTACCACACTGTGGGGTTCGGCTATCAACGATATGCACCCACGCAACGGCGCTGATTACTTCACTCGTGTAACGCTGACAATGGCCAAAAAAGGCGGGCTTAACTTCATTAGCGGCGACACGATTGATGCCGGTGACTCTGAGTAATCAGGGGAAGTTCTCCGTTTAACATAGCGCCCCCGTGCGGGGCGCATAACAGGGAAAGTTATGTCTCAATATTCAATTCAACAGTCATTAGGTAATGCATCCGGCGTCGCGGTTAGCCCGATCAATGCCGATGCGACGTTATCTACCGGTGTTGCATTAAATAGCAGCTTGTGGGCTGGTATTGGCGTATTTGCGCGTGGCAAGCCGTTTACTGTTCTTGCGGTTACTGAGTCCAATTACGAAGATGTTCTCGGCGAACCGCTGAAGCCGTCTTCCGGCTCACAGTTCGAACCAATTCGCCATGTATACGAAGCTATTCAGCAAACGTCTGGTTATGTTGTTCGCGCTGTTCCGGATGATGCGAAGTTCCCGATTATTATGTTCGATGAATCAGGCGAACCGGCTTACAGTGCGTTGCCATACGGTTCTGAAATTGAACTTGATAGTGGCGAAGCCTTTGCTATCTACGTTGATGATGGTGATCCGTGTATTTCACCTACCCGTGAGTTAACCATCGAAACGGCAACAGCGGACAGCGCGGGTAATGAACGCTTCCTCTTAAAACTGACCCAGACGACTTCGCTCGGCGTGGTAACGACCCTGGAGACACACACTGTGTCTTTGGCGGAAGAAGCGAAAGATGACATGGGCCGCTTGTGTTATCTGCCTACGGCTCTGGAAGCCCGTTCTAAATATCTGCGCGCGGTTGTTAATGAAGAGCTGATTTCGACAGCGAAAGTAACAAACAAAAAATCGTTGGCGTTCACTGGCGGTACCAACGGCGATCAGTCGAAAATCTCAACCGCTGCGTACCTGCGTGCGGTGAAAGTGCTGAACAATGCGCCGTACATGTACACCGCTGTTCTCGGCCTGGGGTGCTATGACAATGCGGCGATCACTGCGTTAGGTAATATCTGTTCTGATCGCCTGATTGATGGCTTCTTTGATGTCAAACCGACATTGACGTACACGGAAGCGATCTCTGCTGTTGAAGATACCGGTTTACTTGGTACCGATTATGTAAGCTGTGCTGTCTATCATTTCCCGTTCTCCTGCAAAGACAAATGGACCCAATCCCGCGTGGTCTTCGGTCTGTCTGGCGCGGCGTATGCGGCGAAAGCTCGTGGCGTCAAGAAAAACTCCGATGTCGGCGGTTGGCATTACTCACCGGCTGGTGAAGAACGTGCCGTCATAGCTCGTGCATCACTTCAGCCGCTGTATCCTGAAGACACCCCGGACGAAGAAGCTATGGTCAAGGGCCGACTCAATAAAGTATCTGTAGGTACTTCGGGCCAGATGATCATCGATGATGCTTTAACTTGCTGCACGCAGGACAACTATCTGCATTTCCAGCACGTCCCATCCCTGATGAACGCAATCAGCCGTTTCTTTGTCCAGTTAGCCCGACAGATGAAGCATAACCCGGACGGCATTACTGAGTCTGGCCTGACTAAAGGGATGACCAAACTTTTGGATCGCTTTGTCGCCTCCGGCGCTCTGGTGGCTCCTCGTGATCCTGATGCTGACGGTACAGAACCGTATGTGCTGAAAGTTACGCAGGCGGAATTCGATAAATGGGAAGTAGTCTGGGCCTGCTGCCCGACTGGCGTAGCCCGTCGTATCCAGGGCGTACCGCTGCTTATTAAGTAAGGAAATACAATGAGCAAAAACTTTTTTCAATCCGGGGCATTTTTGGGGAATGGACTGTCTCGTTTCGCTTTGAACTCTGATCCTGTGCAGTTGATGGAGTCTGCCCGAGCAAGCGCCGAACCGACAACAGATCCGGTTATTAATAATAATCCGGAACCGGAGGCACAGACTAACGATAACGTTCCATCTGCCACGGCTCCTGAGCAAATCCTGGAAGGGAAAGACGGTAAAGAATGGACCGTCGAACAGGCGCACCAGATGATTCTGGAAGCTGCAAATCGAAGTGCTATGCAGAATGCGTTGAGTGATGCGGCCGACGCCGTTTTCGCCTGGGCTGATAGCGGTGATCTGACTTTCGACTCCCTTGATGGTTTCGTTCAGGCTATCGCTGGTATCTCTGATGACGACGACTCCGAAGTTACAGAAGAACAGGACGATGCCTATAACGAAGCATGGGCAAATGTTGCTGACTTCCTCGCAGCATGCGGTGTAGATGATGACCTGATCGAAGCACTGGCTGACGATGAAGACGACGACGCAGCTGCTGATGTTGGTGCCTCTATCGCTGGTTTAGATAGCGACGACCGTGACGAACTGGAAGCGGCGTTTGTTGTTGCTGGCACTTCTGATGAAATGCTGACTGAAGCATTTAAGAAGGTTGTTCGTAACGGTGAGATCAAACTCATCCGTAAACGCCTGCGTAAAAAACGTCTGACTGCGGCTCAAAAATCGGCGCTGAAAAAAGCGCGTCGAAAAGCCCAGACCGGCGCGGCAAAACTTGCCCGCAAAAAGTCAATGAAACTGCGCCGTAAGCGCCTTGGCTAAAGGAGGAGGCCGGAGAACTCCGGCCTTTAACTTGAATGGCACCTATACCTTATGGGGTTTACAGCCAGGCTGACGGTGTATCGCCATTTCTGAAAGTTACTTTAACGAACTCTCAGTACCAGGTTACCGGATATATCAGCCAGGGGGCGGCAATGAACATGGCCCAGAATTGGGAAGCGCCGTTTACCGGTATGTCCATGGGATCTGTTGCTGGTGCTTTCAGTGGTTTTGCGCAGGTTGGTACTGAAACAACGTCGGTGGCCCGTTGGAACAGCTTAATGGTTTGGGAGGGGGGAACACCGCCGACTTTCACGCTGCCAGTAACTTTCATCGCTTTGTTTGACCCATTCACGGAGGTTTCAGGAGCTATCGCCGCATTGTCAGCGATGATTAGCCCGGAACTTAAAGATGCCAGTATTGGTGGTCGAATCCCGGAGCGTGTGACGCTAAACATTGGTCGCCGGATCAACATCATTGATGTCGCTATCCAGGACATAAGTTTCGATCTCGATGCGCCCAGGGACAGCAATGGGCATTTCCTGAAAAACACCGTCAACCTCCAGTTGACCGGTTCTTCGATATATAACAGCTCCGATATTGTTCGGGCGTTCCAGTAAAAGGATTTTATATGGGGCACAATAACACTAAGGGAAACCGTAAATTTATTAAGGGCCGCTATACTGCCAACGCGGCCAAAGGCGAACGACTGGTATCTTCTGAATTCCAGCTCACTTTTGCAGGCCATGAAGATATCAGCGTACTGGTTCGCACGTCGCAAATTCCTGAAATGACCCGCGAGGATGTGGAGGACTATGGTCCGAATGGTGTGAAGTTCAACCAGCACGGACCAATTCGAAACTCTGGGGAAATCCAGGTCCAGTGCGTGGAGACTATCGAAGGCGATATTCTTCAGTTCATCAAGGATCGCATTGCGGCGAAGGACTATGTTGATATCACGATGGCTGCTACCCCTGAATCCAAATCTTCCGGGGTTAACGCTGTGACAAAAGCTGCTACAACAATTGAAATGTTGGACTGCAAAATCTACAGTGATGCAATCGACTTTAGTACCGAAGATGTGACTGCCGCTGTGCGCCCGTCACTTCGTATCGTCTACAACTGGATTGAGTGGGATTAAGAGTCATCCCTTGTATTTTAAAGCTCCTTCGGGAGCTTTTTTATTTGGAGAGGAAAGGGTGCATTGAGGATACCTGACACACGAAGAGTGGCGGGGATCTCTCCCGCCAGGTCTCTTACCTTTCAGATTCGTAGGCTGTGAAGACAGTGACCTCCGTCTGGCCGGTTCGGATTCGTACCTCGCAGAGGTCTTTCCTCGTTACCAGTGCCGTCACAATGACGGTTAAACAGATGACGATCAGAGCGATTAACATCGCTTTTTGCTGCTTCATAGCCTGCTTCTCCTTGACCTTTTGGTCGGTAAGAGGCTAATCTACGTATGCTAAGCATAGATATGGCCTCAGATTAATGTTAAGCGTCTTGCAGGACGCGTAATGTTATCTGGGGCTTTCTTCTATCTGCTTTTCGGGTAATGCCTGAAGCAGATAGCCTCAAGCACCCGCAACGATTGTATCAATGTCTGGCTTTTTTTCTATAGAAATCACCTGGAAGGGTGAATATCCACATCAGAAGAAATGTTGCAGCAAACATGATCCCTAATGGCCAGACCGCGCCAAAGAAAATCCATACTAAGATCTCCTCTGCTTGTTCTTTGCGGTCGATATCGACAAGCATTTTTCGGCTGATCATGTATACACAGAAGCCAATACAAACATATCCTGCAAAAGCGATCGCTAACTGTAAAAAATCAGATTGCATCTCCGACCTCAAACTGAAAACGCCAGGTGACTCCAGATTAGAGCAATCTATCACCCTCTGAATCCTGCCGGTATACCCCATTGTTCGTTATCTTTATTTTTGGCTAAAACCGCATTAAGAGCTTCGTTTACCGTCATGCAATGCGGCAGATTATCGAAGTTTGATATCCCGCCAATATCAGGAGAACGCTTGTCCTTCAGGTAAGCATATTTCCGCGCTGCCGCCTCTACTTTCTGCTTGAACTCATGTTTTTGAGCGCGTTTTTTGGATAACCGCAGATTGTCAGCCTTTGCTTTTGCCTCAGCGATCCATGAAGTCAATTTTTTGAGTCTGGTCGTTCCGGCACCGCCGGAAACTGATCTTTTTGTTTTTTTAACTTGTGACTTCTTATTCTTTATTACCACGTCATCCTGACAGGGGGAGGGGGTATCATTTTGACATGGGGGTGTGGATAAAAAATTAAATAAAGCCAATGTCTTAGCGAGAACAGCTTTAACCTTGGTTGCCGCTGAAGAGATCTTTAATTTGCTTTCAATCAGCGCATTTTTGGCTTGTTGTGCGAAGGCCAAAAAGGATGGTGTAAACCGGTACAGGTTAGCGCGACGTTCACGGTGATCGCCGATAACAATCTCTACAGACAGAATTCCTTTGTTTACAGCTTCACGGAATGCACGAACGACGGTTGATTGGCTATAACCAGTTTCTGCCGCGATCAGGCGGTGAGGCTTGTGAATGAAGTATTCACTGGTTGTTGCCGCTAGATTTGCACATTGCGACAGGATATGCCCGGCGCTACGGGATAGACCGGAGTGTGTTACAAAGCAGGCCAATTCATAGCCAGAAAAAGTAAAATCGCTCATCGTTATACAGCTCAGGAAAGTGACTTTAGCCAGCATTACAATGCTGGTGGTTCTTACTACGTCTGTTAGCGCGTTGCCGCGACAGGTACCAGCACACCAGCATCAAGCAATCGCTTCATCAGCCACTGCTGACCTTTGCCGGTTATACGAGTCGTGAAAGAAATCCTGCTTCCATTGCTTGTATCGATCACGGTTTCTTTAAGGGTGAAATACCCACGGGATATGTATTCTTGTTTGGGGACGTTCCTGCGTTCACCGGTTGCGATCAGAATTCCGTTATCACGCAACCAGGTGAAGAGATAGTTTTGGCCCAGGCCGAGCACTTTGGCATAGTTGCCGATTAGAACCCCGCTGGCGGTAGCAACGCGTTCGGCGAATTCGACTTTAGGTGCATCCATAAGCATTTTTTGCTCCAGCCGTTGCTTTTGCTCTGCCAGGTCAGCAGCCAAACGGAGAGCTTCTGGGAGGCTCTTCGGAATAGCAGGTTGTAATCTTCCGGCTCGATAGTCGATAAATGTCTGGTTTACCTTCAGCCGAAACGCGGGAGAAATCCAGCCTGCGTACTCCACTGCGAGCAATTCATGGGCAAAAGTGCCGCCGCCACGGCCTTCGAACGAAACTATGCAATTCTGCATAGTTTCTTTTTCCAGCTCTTCGATGAGCTGTTTGGCTGACAGCGTTCTTAGCCATTGAGCTGGCGCTTTATGGGCACCGAGTCCGCTCGCTCTGTGTAGAGCATTAAGGTTGTAACGGCCAGCGCGGTCGGTCGTAATTTCAACACCACAAATAACGGGCAGAGTGGTGGAAGGATCGACATTTTGATGAAGGTTTGATATATTCATATCCGCATTGAATGTTTGTTGCATTTTTTCTCCAAATTTGCATCAACCTTCAATCACCAGCTCGAAATGGTGATTCTTTGCACTTAGAAAACGAAATTTATTAGAGCAAATTTTTCTGGCTCGATCCAGATCGGGTTGGACGATCTGCTCAGAAACCTGCCAGTTAGCTGGCAGGTTTTTTCTTTTGTTAACCTATTGCTACTGGTTTTAACAAACCAGCATCAAGTAGCTTGCGAGTTAACCACTGCTGGCCTTTACCCGTTAATTGGGGCGTCAGCCGTATCTGGTAGCCATTTTCATCATCCAGCACCACTTCTTTCACCGTGAAATACCCGGCGTTGATGTACTGTTGGCGCGGTACGTTTTTGCGCGCTCCAAAAGCCATGAGAATGCCATTCTGGCGCAACCATGAGAAAAGGGCGTTTTGCTTAAGTCCAACGACCTTTGCAAAGTTCCCGATCAGGATTCCATTGGCCACTGATACCCGGTCGGCAAAATCGACTTTAGGGGCTGCGGCCACCAGCTGTTGTTCCAGCTGCATTTTCTGTTCTGCCAACTCGGCAGCCAGGCGTAGAGCTTCTGGTAATGTTTGGGGGATCGATGGGGCAGGGGAGTTTGCCTGCTGCAATTCTTCCAGTTTGTCGATCAGCGAACGGCGGACAGCTTTTGATTCGCGCGCGGCGACTCGCATGGCTTGTTTGAAAGTCATGGTTATGACAAGCATTGATGTTTTGTTCATTTTTTCCACTACACTTTTTGTGTAGTGCTCACCATCAAGCTCATCGAGTATTTTTTCTATGAATTTGTTGTTCCGAACCTCTGGTTCCCCACATAACTTACGCGCTTCATTGACCATCTTTAACAGTGTCAGGCTGTCGATTGTGTCTCCGGTGTTGGGGATGATATTCACGGCTGGTGCTGGCGTAGCTGACGTAACAGGTGCTGTTTTTTCAACATTCAAATTATTACCGGTCATTCTATGTGCCTCCTTTCTCATTTCTGCTGCCACTGTTGCGTAACGTAGACGTCCTTGTTCAATCAAATAATCCCTGATCTCGGCTATCAGTAGCTTGTTGATCACAGCCTTATCTGTTCGGGTATAAAAACGTCTGGTTATCATGAAATAGTTGGCAATTGCGCCGGGGATCTCCCGTGTCGGCATACAGGCAGTGTGCAGGGCGATCGCTTCGGCTATGTCATTACGGGTGACGAGAGGTTTTTTCATAAACCCCCCTGAACGTCGGCAGAGAAGGGGAGGCTCCAGTAACTAAGTGAATTGCGCGAGTTAGTTGAAAAACGGGCTGTAAAAATGCAGGGGCCATCAGGCAATTGAGAGCGTGCTTCGTCTTCTGTTGCTGCGATAACGAAGTGATAGTGGTGTTTTTTACAGGAATAGAAACGCCAGATGAATTCTTGGCGTGCGCAAGGATTGGCATTAACCATAGTTACGGCCTCGTAAGTTGATAAACAACCTGCGACCCGCTGCTAAACAGGTGGCAGGACGTGACGGGGTTAGCAGACTGGCACTTACGAAACCAGCAGGCCGAAGCCTCCCCATCACGCCCCACCATAATTCGGGCGTAACGTGGTTTACGGACACAAAAATACCGCAATATCGGAAATCTGCGGTTGTCCGCGTAAGTATTCAGGCTGCTAAACCCGGTCGCAGAATTTGCTACGACGGCGGAACTATAAGCCTGAACGATTAAAAGGTCAATATGATGCGAAAAGATAGCATTCGCGACTTAAAAATACAAATTTATTAGAGCATTGCTTGTTTAATAAATGCACAATTGGATCTAATAACCTCTTTTTTTTAAAGGCGAAAATATGTACCCTAAATGAGTTATAAGGCAGGTGAGGTTATAATGAGAAAACTATTACTACCGTTATTATTTATGGCTGGGACTGTTAATGCAGCATCAAGCGTGAAGGAGATTTGTACCGATTATACGAAATACCTTGGGCACGTTTACGGCTTTGCTGTCAGTCAAGACGAATCCATGCGCAAGAAGTTACTGTCAGATATGAAACGTCTTAAACTTTCTGAAGCGATGGTGCAGCAAGAACTATATAAAGTCGCAACCAACGAAAATGCTAAATATCAATATTCTCGCCTATTAAATCCCGACGCAAACGAGATCAATCGAAGCACTTTCGATTATATGGTAAAGGCATGCGAAACCGCTCCTGATTTTGCTATCCCTAGCTGGGGTGTGCTGGTGGCGAGCAATGCCGTTAATAAAGAAGATGTTGGAAGAAATGGCATTGACTCAATAAGAAATGCCCCAGGAATGCGCCATCAAAACGTACAGGGTACGCTTGAAGAACGAGCCAGGGGGCCGGGTGTAGCCCCATAATTTAATAAATAATATTAAATTCTCTGGGCATAGTGGATCTAACAATATGGACTATGCCTATAATATCTAAAAACAAAAGGATAAAAATATGAAATTGTATAAGTCATTGTATAGCTTTTTATTAATGTCCTCTTTTCTGCCATTATCAGCAATGGCAGGTTCTACCGTTTGGACGGTAGGAGGTGAGCAAGGGTGGAGAGAAATCTCTGCAACCAATGACGATGGTTACACAATTAACTTTTCTTGTGATGCTGGAGCAAGGGAAGGTTCAGAAGATCATATCGCTGGAAGAAATTTGTATGTAAGCGGAGGAAAAGAGAATGCCGATTTTTCTACACGCGACACAATATCACGTAAAGCAGATGTAATTACTTTAATTGTTGGCCCGGATAGTTTTAATATTGGCACGCAAAACACTGCTCCTAATCGTAGGGAATGGTATTCATTTTGGAAGGCAGTGTCATCTACAAATGAAAAAAACATAGATGTATATATCGGTTCGAGTCGAATCACATCATTCACTCTGGATGGTATTTCCAGTATTTATACAGAAGCTAAAAATGACGGGTGTTTAAAACAAGATGACGGTGAATAAAGTGAAGGATATTAAACACATTTCGCTTAACTCTAATAATAAAGCTGAAGGCACTGTCTTTTATGATTATTTAAATGAAATTAAAGGAGTGAGGCATAAAAAGATAAGTGGTTTATTAAATTCAGAATATATTTACAAGAGTTTAGTTAAACAGTTTGGAACAGTTAAAAAACAAGAATTAATTAATGATTGTTTTCGAAAAGAACTTGAGTCTTTACCAAAAGTTACGAGAATTGCACACCAGTTTCGTGAACAAATGGTATTTTTACAGAAACAGTATCAGGCGGCTTTTCCCAGTGATGCAAATGAGCATATTCAAATAATTAAAAATCAAGCTGAAATGGCTATGCCGTTACGAAAACACTCAGAAGCCATTAATAAGATAGCTGGCTTAAATAATATGGAGGAGGTATTTAAAGAATTACACTCTAATATAAATTACAAAATTAAGATAAGCAAAGATATTAAAGAAATAATAAAGCAGTATAATAAAACAAGAAGTGTATTATTAGAGCAAGTAGTAGAGCTTGGGCTTGTTACTATCGCGCAGGCTTATGCTAATGATTCTATAAAATCAGCGCATACCGAAAGTGAGCATCAAAACAAAGGATTTAATAAATCTAGTTCGACGTTTTTTGATTCATTTAAGGCGCTTCCTTCTCCTATTCAGATCTTCCTTCTGTGGATTTTTTATCAAGTGGTGCTTGGCGCTATAACTGATTATGCAAAAGAAAAGACATTATCGCAAATTTACAAGATGGAATCATATCTTCTATCTCTAAATGAGGATAAGCCAATATCTAAGCAAAAGCTAACACAAGAAAATAAAGATATTCAGTGGGAGGATCTTAATAATTTTAGAGCTATAACAGGTGATAACGTAAGGTTGCATGTCGGCCCTTCTTTAAATAGTGAAGTGATTGAATGCATTGGCAAAAACACAATTGTTGCTATTTTAGATAAGAAAGATCGTCAATGGCTTTACGTGCAGGTTAAATCAGGGGATGAGTTTATTACTGGTTGGATTACACGAACATACACAAAGCCTCTTAAGGCTTGAATTTTATCTCCGCATCTTCGGATTGGGTGTTGATGACGATGTGCTACTTGAAGCACTTGAGTTGTTTTAACGTAGTATCTGAAATGTGTAGACTGACCGGTAACAAATGACAACTCGTAGAATCGGTTAACACACCAGATTCTACGAGGTTTCAATGACACCACGACAATTACTAGAAGACGTCAAAACCCGCTTCACACCTTTGATTGCGGATGAACCTGCCTTACTGGAATCCCTGCTAAGAAAAGCATTGGGAACCTACCAGGATAGAGCGGGGCATATCAAGCGGATACGCTTCACCGATCAGGCCAGTAAATCACTTGCTTGCCCAGCTGATTTTCTTGCGCTCGTATCGGTTACAGATCACACCGGCGATCTTGTCTACTCCGATGTTTACGATGGGAATATCGAGCTTGAAGATACCCATCGAGCGGTATACCCACTGAATGTGTCATATCTGGCTAATTTGCGTGATATGGATCTTGATAATGGGGAAGTGCCACCTGAAATCATTGGGTTACTTTCTGACTATCTGGAAGTGCTAATCGCAATACCTAACACTGATCGCCTGCGAAGAATATCTATCGCGGGGAAACTCGATGCCAGCAATTTATCCGACGAGAACACGCTGTATCAGCGAAAGCTGGATCTGGAAGAGAAAATGAGCGCAACAAGGGCAATTATCCCGGGAATTGTTCTTTTCTCATCCATGTTGAAGTGAGGGGGCTGATATGGGGCTTAATGTTGCTTCAGTAAAGTCTTATGTATCTTCGGCATTAACGACGACATTATTTGGCTCCGGCGTTGGTGAGCGGGAAGTTGGTAAGCTGACGTCAATCATCATGAACAAAATGCTGTTCGCGCAAGGATGGCAGTTCTCTGTCGAAGTTGATGGACTGGAGGGGGCAGATTTCTTTGCCAAAGATATTACCTACCACGATTACAGCATCGAATATGAAACGATTAAAATCGGCGGAGGGAATATCCTTCAGCCAACGGAGCGTTCGCCTGGGCAGATAACGATGATGGTCAGGGATACCGTTGATGGCCTCGTTTTGGACTGGTTTAAGACGGCAAAAAGTCGGGTGATCAATCCGGACGGTACCGGGAATATACCGTCTAAATATTTGCTCAATGTGCGTATTTATCGGTTGCTGTCCTCCGGTTTAACCAAACTGGAAAATGAGATGACGGTATTCCCGGTCACTACCGGCGATGTCACCTATGCGCGAGATCAGGTTACTGAATTTAAGTCATTCCCAATGACCTTCGCATTGCACAGCACGTTTAACCAATCCTCAAGTTCTTTGGCTTCCCTTCTGGGCTTTAGCTTTTCTCTTTGAATTAAGGAGCAAGGATGCTTTTACCTCTTTTCCCGCTACCATCGCGGCCAACTGAATTGATCCAGTTCCGTCAGCCAAATATTGCTGATGCGATGCGTTTCAACTCGATAACACCGGAGGAACAAGAACAACAGACAACGGCGTATTTAAAAGCCTTGCTGGCTGAACCCGCGAAACATGATCCCCTGACATGGACGGCGCAGGACCGGATTACCGCGTTATGGTGGATATTTACCGGCTCCCGTGAAACACCGGTCGAGACATTCACCTACACCTGTAAACATTGCGGTAAAGAGCATTATTACGATTGCGATATGAATGCTCTGGCTGAAGATATCCAGGTCCTGGAAGTGGAACCTTTCATTGACGATATTGAGGTGTCTGTAGAGGGAGTGCCTTATCAATGGCGTATCGTGCCGCTTGATGGTTGGGCAATGGAAATGCTGGAGATGCGCCGTGCAGCATTGCCACCTGAAGACGACGCGGAATTCAAAGAAGCGATCGTTGATTTGCGTTTTTGGGAATTCGCTTATCAGTGTGAGCTTTATAACGATGTTAGCGGTACTCGTGAAGATCAGGCTGAGCGTCGTTATGAAACGATTAAACGGATGGCCATTGATACTGAATTTATGAAGCTGGCGGCACACATCCGACTGGCTCATGAAAAGCTCGAACATGGTTTACCGTGCTACATCGATAAAGGTGAAATGCGTCTTCGTCTCCCGCCGCATAAATGCCCAAACCAGGATAAAAAGGAGTCCACAGAGGGTGCGTATACCCGTCTGTGGGTGCCCTTTCGGGCTACCGACTTCATTCCACAGGTGGGGATTGAAAAGCTATCAGACCTTAGTGTCCAACCTGGTTTTGTATGGGGGTATACCGATTCAGGACGCTGAAAGGCTCACTGAATCCTATGCGTTTTTCCTGCTGGAGAAACTGGAAGAAAAACTTAAACCGAAACGGTAGGCGATAAGATCATGGAAAGAAAAAACGCCAACATTGACGATGTTATAAGGACAGTTGAAACCGCCAGCGCAAAAGAGCTGGAAGAGCTTGCTGGTATCCGGGAAGCTGTTGAAGATTTGAAAGGTGGGCGAGTTGCTACTGTTGATCCTGTCTCTCGCAGCGTGTCGGCATTAAATCACACAATCGAAAATTCCCGGCCTGACTTTGTGGCCAAAGCGCCATCAGTAGACCCTATTGTTGACGCAATGAAACGGCTTAATTTAGGGGACGTTTCTCGTGTAGTTCAGGAAGATGTTGCTCAACAGGAAAAGCGGGCCAAATCAACCACACCAAATGGTAAAAAACGACGCAGGAAGGCTATACCAGAGGATGTAAAGGCGCAACGGACCGAAGCAGCCGAACACGCTCGCGAAATGTTCGGTCAAAAAGGCGGTGCGCAAAAAAGCCAAAACCAACGCGATGCGCGTGGTCGTTTTATTGGAAAGTCAGGGAGTAAGGCCGCAGCGGAAGATGCCCGTGCTGAACGAGCAGAAAAGGCCAGGCGAAAAGAGGATGATGAGCGTCTAAATGCTGAAGCAGGTTTATTAAAAAAACTGTCAAAAGTAGCTGAAGGCATAGGTAACCCTTCAGAGACTCGTGCCGTCGATGCGTTAGGTTATGCCGTTGCTGGTCCATTGTGGGCAGCAGGGAAGGAGCTTGGCGGGATATCAAAAGAAGTTGGTGGATCGCTTAATGGTGCCAGAAAGTCTATTGCCGATGTGATTCGTGGCAATGACGATAACAGCCGTAGAAAAGGTTTTTTTAGGCGTAAATCGCAAAATAGTGCCGATGTCGTTCAGGTTAACACCCAAAAACGGACGGTTCAGGAACTTCAGGAGCAGACCAGCGAAATTAAAGAGGGCAATGACAAGATTCTCAGCGCCCTTGATCAGATAGCCAAAAACACCGGGAAAAAGAAGGGCGGCTTGCTGTCCAAACTATTTAGCCTGTTAGGGAAGGGGGCCGGTGGCGTCGCGTCGTTGTTAATGGGGCGTGGCATGCTGAAAAAAGCTGGAGCACTCGCTTTTGGCGCTCTGGGGGTAAAGAAACTTGTAGGAATGCTACGCGGTGGTGGCAAGAAGACTATCGCCCATGAAGGTGGAGATTTGGCTGCCCGGGCAGCAGGTAAATTTGGATTAAAGGCAGTTGGTAAAGGGGCGTTACGCGCAATTCCCTTAGTCGGCACAGTGGCTGGAGGTATTTATGATGCGGTAACCGGTTGGAATGATACAGAAGCGCAACGTCGAGCGTTTGGGCTTAAATCAGGACAAGATCCATCATTCCAGCAAAAAGCCGCTTATACGTTAGCTAATGTTCTTGATATGGGGGGACTGGTATCTGGTATTAGCAGCGCCATTGGTGAGGTTCTCAAATCACTTGGATTTGAGGATATCGGCAATATGTTGCAATCATTTTCGACGGAAAGTATTGCCCTGGCCATTGATAGTGGGATTACCAACTTAGAAACATATATTTCTAACCTTGGCGACACCATTTCTACCAAGTTCGATGATTACACAGCAAAGATTGGTGATGCTGTTTCAGCATGGTTTAGCGATACATCTAATAAGCTGCTTGAAAAGCTGGATGCCATCAAAGACTTCTTTACTGTCGATAACCTGAAACAGGTTTTCAGTGATGCAATTGATAGTGCAATTGATTTCATTAAGAACCCAGGGAAACACATTAAAGAGGCGGCTGGTAATATTTGGGATGGGGTTAAAAATTTACCAGGTAAAGCATTAGATGCAGCGGTTGATGCCGTTAAAAATACCCCTGCGGCAATGATTGTATCAAAAATACCCAATCCGATCGGCGAGGCTAATGCGAAAGAAATCACTCCAGAGTTAAAAGCTCCGGTTAATAGCCACCAGGGGACATCTGATTCTAAAACTGAATCCGATGCCAAACAGACTAATATTGCTGCCCGCGTGATAAATGCGGCCCTGGATATGGCGAAAGATAGCAATAAAACAGTTAAAGAAACTGCTAATCAGATTATCAATGCAAATGCCGTAGAAACAGGAAATAAAGCAGCACAAACAATTGATGCTGCCTTGGGGCAGTCTGCTACAGGTAAGGAGGAAGCATTAAGTGCATATGAGATAGATAAACGTCGATTTAACAATGGCAAGGATGTTTCTTTGCCAAAATTAAATGCTGCCGGATACCAATGGATTTCTGACAATGCCGATTATTTTGATGAGCTTGAACGTAAGTATGGGCTTGAAAAAGGGATTCTGTCAGCAGTTGCATCCGCAGAGTCTAGTGCAGGCCAGAGAACTGGAAATCCAGTAGACAAAAACGGGAACAAACTTTCATCTGCCCTTGGGGCTTTTCAGATCACTAAAGGTACAAGGGAGGATCTTGGACTCAGCGATGCTGATGCCATGGATACACGAAAAGCAGCTGATGGTGCCGCCAGATACCTAAGTATGCTGATGAACCGTTATAACGGTGATCAGGGTCGTGCAATAGCTGCCTATCATGCTGGTATGGGGCATGTTGATAAGGGGAGAGTAGTCGCAGGTACCGGCGAATATGTTACTCGTGTCAGAGGGTATCAGCAGATGCTCAATAATGGTGCCGTTTATGGCTCTAAGGTAGATCATAGCGCACCAGCAATTTACGAAAAGATACCTGATAACGCCGTTATCGATCAGTCTACTGGCCTGGCGTTTACCCCTGGTGATAGCCCGTTTGAGAAAGGCGGTCTGGTAGACAAAATCGGCAATGCTGTTGGCGTTAACGATCTGGTCAACAAATTCATGAATGGCCGGGGTATGCGTCGGGAAGTCGTTCAGGGAACGCTCGAAGAACGTGCACGAGGGAAGGGGACCGCAACAGCAGCTGGCAATGTGTATGTTGATACTCCGATGCCAGTTGAAGAGGCGCGTCCGGTGGCCAGCAACTCAAGTTACTTTGACCAACTCGGCGCACAAATGGGGATTGATGGACTATTCGATAAACTCCGCAACTCGCCGGGGATGCGGAAAAATAATGCGCCTGAACCAGCTTCCACGTCCCAGATGACGACTGTCGCCAACGATTTGCAGCAACCAACCGGTCGTATGCAGATAGACGGGCAGGTTATTAGTGACCTTGGCGGTTCCGGTGCCAAGCCGACAATGCAGTTGGCTGATAATACCGTTTCACTTGATGGTGAAACGAAGCGGCTGTTTGCGCAGATGACCTCATTGCTTGCCAGGATTGAAGAGCACACCAAAGACTCGGCGAAAGGCCAGGGAACTGTCGTAAAGGTCAGCACGCCTCAGCCGGGCGTTATGCGCACGGTGCCACTGTCAATTGATGATCCGTTGATGAATGACTACGCGAGAGTTGATTGATGGCCAACAATAACGAAATTGATCCTTTACTGACGCTGGAGTTATCCGGCGTAAAAACGTATGAGTCCCAGGAGGAGGCCTGGGGCGCTCGTTTATATGAGTGGCTAAACACTTATCAGGGTGAGGTATACGGAGATCCGTCATGGGGCAATGTTTTACCGCAGTTTAAACACGAACCGACCAACTTGTCGCATGTTCAAATTGCGGTTGAGGCAATGCTGTTGCAAAAACTGACGGTAGATTTACCTGACATACCGATTTCTGGCTTGTCAGTAGCCGAGGGAGATGCTTTTGATAAGTTGAAAATATCCATTCGTATCAGGGATATAACTATCACACAGGACGTGGTGCTATGAGTAAAACAACACCGACTAAAGACAGTATTCGTGCAGAGTTTGAAGAGCTTGTCGAGAAAGATTCATTCTGGTCGAAGTTTGTCGGCTCTCAATTTGTCTCGATGCTGACATTGTTTATTACCCAGATTGTCTACAGGTGCTTTCAGTATGCCGATGCGGCGCTGGCTGAAGGCTTTATATCGACCGCGACGCGGCGTTCCTCTATCCTGGCAGCGGCAGAAACGAATAGTTACGTTGGTACCAAGCCAACACCGTCATCGGGGATGATTGAGATCACCGCCACAAGTGAAGATGCCCCAGCGGTAATCCCCAAAAACATGCCTTTAATATCTGACGACCAGTATCCTTACATGACTATGGATGTATGCAGGTTGGTTGACGGCACCGGTACGGTAGAAGTGGCACAGTTGGAAATCCAGGAGGTGACATATACCGTTACGGCAGCCAAAGAATTTCTGGAAGTCGTGTTATCAAAGGCTCTCACTGCTGTCTGCTATAAGCTGGAAGTATTCGTGACGACCGATGGTAAGACCACGCAGTGGTCTTCCAGCACTATGTTCCGGTTAGCCGGTAGTAAAAGCCAGGTCTACGTTGAGTTTTATAAACCATCCGAGCAGTTGGGTGTTCGATTCGGCGATGGGCTAATTGGGCAAATACCGCCAGAAGGCTCGACAATTACGCTTAAGGTATGGTGCACCAACGGCGATATAACCCTGGTTGCTGGCCAAAACCTGACGCCTGTCGATTCTGCGGCTAATTTAGCTAATTTGATTTCAGTTAAGACAACGACACCTATAACCGCAGGTACCGATGCCGAAACAACGGAGATCACACGTAACCGTGCACAATATTACCTTGCCTATGATGATCAGGTCGTATGGGGCGGGGACTATACGTATTTTCTGGTGCGTAACATCCCGGGACTGTCCTGGGTAAAGGCATGGGGCGAGGGTCAGCAAGAAAAATTAGATGGTGCTTATAATGTTCAGAATATCAATAAGATATTTATTTCAGGATGGCATCCAAACAAAAGCCAGTCAGAGCTTGAAGAAATGATCTTGGCTGCCTTTAAGAAGGTGCCGAATGAGTTGAACAAGAAATTCTCGTATAAAGAGGTCAGAAAACTACCATTTAAGATAACCATCACCGGGCGGATATCGGCAAGCCTGACCATTGAGAATGTGACCGATGAGCTGAAGTCGGCACTGGAAACAAAATTTGGGCGCGACTCAACTTTCTTTGATCCGAATCGCGTCGGAAAGTACATCCTGATTAAGAAAAAAGACGTTTGGGCTTTTATAGAAACGCTGGGTTATTTCCGCGACTTTTATCTGGAATTTGTCGAGTGGAATGAGTCCAACGGCTTTTACGATTTCGTTTATCTGGATACAGAAAACTCCACCTTTAATATTTCGTATGAGGAGGAGTGATGCAGCGTTCCTGGTTTAATAACCGGCTTACATCAGCTAAGCAAAAGTCATTGCTCTATAAATCATTGGCTGATTTGGTTCAGTCAATGATGGATACCTTTGTTGACCCATGGTTGGAGCGAATTACCAACCGGAAGTCTATTTTTTCCATGAGCAAGGAGGATCTGGAGACCAGGACAAATGAACTTGGCCAGTTCTTTACTATCAGAACGTCGAACTCATCTTCCGTTCCGATGTTGTTACAACAGCGTCTTGATGAGATTCACTTTAAGGGGACTGAACGCCCTATAAACCAGACAATTTACCGCGAATTTAACGGTATTTCTGTTTTATGGGATCCGATATATGCACCGGTGGACCTTGAGCGTCATCCCTATGGCACGGTTCTAATACCAGAAAGCACACTGGAAACTACCGGCGGCACATTCGGCGAGATGTTTCTGACTTCCAGAGGGATGATCAGTATTCCCATAAACGACCTGGCCCGGACAATGGGGATTACTGGCACGATAGATCAGTCCGCAATTACAGAAGAAATTCTCAGAAAGTTTAATCAGTTCGTAAAGCCTCTACTGCCACTGCATATAGTGTTTGATGGGCTTACGCTCTATTTGTCGGTTGTTGTAAATGAACAGGCCGACATGATCACTTTGAACGAGATTTCTGATACCGAAAAAGCATTCTGCTGGTTTGAAACTTCGGATACAACTTCGCTTACTGGAGTTACGTCGATTAGCGCCCCGATCACCGCAACGCCTGGTGGCACTATTGTGAAAGCGACACCTACGTTTGATCGCACACGCGCAGATGATTTGTTGCTGGATAGCGACGCCTGACAATCACCCCGTCCGCAGGGCGGGGTGACAAGTTACTTCTCTTACAATGAGGCTTCACAACATTGATTAGGGAAAATCATGTCTGACGTCTCAACAAACCTCTATAAGAGTCAGTTGTTGGACTATTACTATCAGCGGCGCGCTGAATCGTCCATTAACAAAGGCTCTCGATTTTTAATCAGCAAGGCCGTTTTCGGTACCAGTTCACTGGTTACTAAGAAAGGAGATGGCACTTATGAGATTGGAGAACTGCCAAAGGCTTTCGATCTGGCAGAACTGACCAGTCAATTTTGCACCATCAACCTCGTCCCAACCTACTCAGGCGGGATAATTACTGTCCGAATGGACCTTGATCAAAGCCAGTTGCAGGAAGGGAAAAACTACCCATTCAACACTCTGGTTGTTCTGGATAACGAGAACAAGCCAATCGCCATTATTTGTGTCCAGGAAGACTCGCTGTATGTGGGCAAAACATATACCGCAGTTATGGCCATAAACACGACTACAGCATAAGGATATGCTTGATGAATGACGTTACAGTTGTCACATCGGTTACTTACCCATCACCCGAGTCGTTGGCTCTGGTGGCTGATGTGCAATACCACGAACCATATCTGTCAGCCGCGCTAAACCGAAAATTCAGGGGGATTGTTGACCCGGGATTTTATGCCGGTTTCTTACCTAAGCCTGGCGGTGGGATGAACCTGTTAATCACCTCAGTGGATGGTGATAAAACCGCAGGCGCGGCGTCGGTGGATATTGGTGAATTCTACCAGGTAACTATTCAGCAACGTAAGGATATTTCTCTTGCACTTAGTGCAGGCAAGAAATATGCAATTGTGCTGAAGGGAAGATACCTCCTTGGAGAAGATACCTATCAGGTGAATACCGCGTCACATATTCATGCGGCTGAATTTGTTTCCAGAACCTATACCGATTCATATCAGTTAGGAGATGGGGAGCTGCTTGTTTGTACGGTGAATATCCCTGCTGGTGTATCTGCCATTACCCAGGAGATGATTGATACATCCGAGCGTATTAACCGCACGATCGGCATTGATATTTCAGACTCTGTAACCAGTAGCAGAAGTGATGTTGCGGCAAGTTCGCTGGCAGTTAAAAAAGCCTACGATCTGGCGAAAAGTAAGTATACGGCGCAGGATGCAAGCACAACGCAAAAGGGATTAGTTCAGCTCAGTAGCGAAACTAACAGCGACAGCGAAACAATGGCTGCTACCCCTAAAGCAGTTAAGTCTGTAAAAGATCTTGCTGATACCAAAGCGCCAATAGAAAGCCCGAGTCTGACAGGAACGCCAACCGCGCCGACGGCAGCGCAAGGTACAAATAGCACGCAGATCGCAAATACAGCCTTTGTTAAGGCAGCTATAACGGCACTTATCAACGGCGCACCTGGCACACTGGATACGCTTAAAGAAATAGCTGCTGCGATCAATAACGACCCGAATTTCAGCACAACTATCAACAATGCTCTGGCTCTTAAAGCTCCTTTAGCAAGTCCTGCATTAACGGGAATACCTACTGCGCCTACCGCTGCACAGGGTACGAATAACACGCAGATTGCTACGACCGCTTATGTAAGAGCTGCCATATCCGCATTGGTTGGTTCATCACCAGAAGCTCTTGATACCCTGAATGAGCTTGCCGCAGCACTTGGTAATGACCCTAACTTTGCGACAACAATGACAAATGCGCTGGCAGGCAAACAGCCTCTGGATGCAACTTTAACCGCGCTTGCTGGTCTTGCTACAGGTGCAAATAAATTGCCGTACTTTACCGGTACAGACACTGTTTCTCAGACTGACTTAACGTCAGTCGGTCGCGATATTCTGGCCAAAACAAGCGTCCTTGCTGTTATCCAATACCTTGGTTTAAGAGAACTCGGTACCAGCGGTGAAAAGATCCCCCTGTTGAGCACGGCTAACACATGGAGTGCACGCCAGACTTTCAACGGCGGGATCACCGGGGCGCTGGCAGGGAATGCCGACACCGCGACGAAATTGAAAACAGCACGCTCGATTGGCGGTGTGGCATTTGATGGCTCGGCCAATATCAATCTTCCAGGTGTAAATACAACAGGTAACCAGAACACCACGGGGAATGCTGCTACCGCGACAAAACTTGCGACGGCAAGAAACATCAACGGTGTTAAATTTGATGGTTCTGTGGACATTTCGATACCAACAATTACGTCCAGAGGGCGTGTTACTGCGCTCACCGGTACAACACAAGGTGCTGCTACTGGATTGCAAATGTATGAGGCGTACAACAACGGCTATCCTTCTGCTTACGGGAATGTGCTTCATCTTAAGGGCGCAACGGCAGTTGGTGAAGGTGAGTTGTTCATAGGTTGGAGCGGTACAAGTGGCGCTCATGCACCTGTACATGTACGTTCGCGACGAGATACTGATACAGCCAGTTGGTCAGAGTGGGCGCAGGTCTACACATCGAAGGATTCCATCCCTGGTGTAAATACCACGGGCAACCAGAACACAACCGGAAACGCGGCGTCTGCAACGAAATTACAAACGGCAAGAACTATTGGTGGTGTTTCATTTAATGGCACCGCAAACATCGACCTGCCGGGCGTGAATAAAACAGGCAATCAGAGCACTACCGGCAATGCAGCTACAGCCACAAAACTGCAAACAGCACGCACCATTAATGGGGTTTCATTTGACGGAACGGCTAATATTTCGCTGTCACCGGCAAATATTGGTTGCCCGGCATCTCCTACTGGTTGGCTTGAAACAGGTGATAATGGAGCATCAATAACAACAGAGCAATTAGTGACTCTGCTACGAGATAATGGTGCTTTTAATGCAAAGGTATGGATAGCGCGTTGTGCTTGGGCGTATGCAAATAGTGCATCCATACCAGACAGCGAAACAGGATGCGGCATTATTCCACTGGCTGGCGCAGTTATTGAGGTGTTTAATAACGGCAGTAGCTCAAACAATTATACGATTCGTATAACAACGGCAACAACGACAAGCGTCTCTGGCGCACTCACTAATGCGGAGTTTGTCTATGTGTTTAACGGGACGAGCTATTCACCAGGATGGCGCAGAGCGTATAACACTAAAAACAAACCTACTGCGGCTGATGTCGGAGCTTTACCACTATCTGGAGGAGCGTTAACTGGCGGATTAACTGCTGCTGGCGAGATTATTTCCAAATCGGCGAATGGTCTTCGTATTGCCTATGGCAACTATGGATTCTTTATCCGAAACGA
>ENA-OWNX01000191-OWNX01000191.1-gut-metagenome-genome-assembly--contig:-NODE-191-length-33687-cov-79.586314_pt1 | contig 33687 bp, 42 predicted proteins | sample MGYA00248250_ERZ651778 | MGnify/ENA primary metagenome ERZ651778 (study PRJEB26908, sample SAMEA4031702) | gut metagenome | biome: gut; feature: normal infant; material: stool | place: China | collected...
CCAGTAGTAAACCCTGTTTTCCTTGCCATAGACACCATCCCTGTCTTCCCCCACATGATGTGGGGGTTTTTTTTATCAATTACTTACATGCAATCAAAAGTAAAAACAGGTACTTATCGAAAGCTGTAAGGGTTTGGAGCGGTTTCAAAATTTCTTGAGTGTGGACACTATGTGGACACTCAGAGGGGGAAATTTATAACGTCACTCCGCCTTTTAGTGGATTCAGAGCGACGGCATTTTGCAGATAGTCAGGCGCAAGGTGCGCATAGGCCATCGTCTGCTGAATGCTCGCATGTCCCAGAATCTGTTGCAGTGCGATTATATTGCCCCCATTCATCATGAAATGGCTTGCGAATGTATGCCGCAGGATGTGGGTTGCCTGATTGGGTGGTATATCAGGTTTCACTCTGCGTAAAATCCCGCAAAATTTCTCATAATCAACTTTGAATAATTTGGCGCTGGCCTCCTCTTTAACTTTTTTCTCCAGTTCCTCAGAAATCGGCACGGTTCGCTTTTTACCGTTTTTGGTTTTCAGGAAGGTAACCCTGCAATTTGTAATCTGTGCTGGTTTTAGCGTGGCAACTTCCGTCCATCTTCCTCCAGTGCTCAGACATAAAAGCGCGACAAGTAAGTCATCACCAGCCAAAACATTTAACAGTTTTTCGATTTCTGCTTTTTCCAGGAACGTCATTTCAGGGTTGGCCTCCGCCAGTGGCGGCAGTCCGTGAATTGGGTGTTGCCCGGAAAATTCATCCAATTGAATTAATTTTGTGAACATGCCGGATAATCGGTACATGTCACGGTTTATCGTTGCGGCACTGATACCATCACGTAGTCGCATGGAACGATAATCCATCAAAGCCCTTTTGCTCATCCTGCTCACTGGTATATCACCTATGCCGCTGATGGTTTTGAGTAGATGATTAAACTCTTTTGTTCCATGCTCGTGGTTTTGCCCGTGATATTTCCACCAGATGTCCAGCAACTCACTCAAAGTCCGGCGGTCTGCTCGCTGGCCTCCCCATTCTTTCTGACTGGCATTGGCGATTGTGTATCGCTCAAATGCTAGTGCTTCAGCTTTTCTTTCGAATTTCCTGCGGATGCGTTTTCCGTCGCGACCGCGAGGTCTAATGTCCACTTCATAGCGACCATCATCGAGCTTCTTAATTGCCATAAGAAAGCCCTCCGGCGCTGTATTCACCATCTTGGTAGCAAATGGTGAAAATGTAATCTTTATATAGAGTTAGCCAATCCTTTTCGCGGAGTGGTTGGACTCTGTTGACTCTGGCCCAATGTGCGCGAGAGCCGGTGCGATTTGTCCTGCGTCCGGCGCGGTTTTATCTGTCATAAGCCATAGAGCATATTTTTGGAATGTGGGATGCATAGTGATTTTTAGCAAAGCTGTGCCACCGGGTTCAAAGTTTCCTCCTTCATATTTTTTAAGTGTGCTTAGCGGTAACTCTATGATTTCACAGAATTTTGATTGGCTTAGCCCTTCAGCCTCACGCAAGGCCTTAATCTTCTCGCTTAATTTCATTTGACATGGTGCCTATATAGGGACTAAATTCCCTCAAAACTGGAACCTATATAGGTTCCATTGATTTGAGAATAAACCAGCGTCTAAACGGTTTTGAGTGGTTTAGAAAGGGCTGGATCCTATGAGGGTACCATATATGGACGCTGAAAATTATGTGATTCAGTATCCGCTTGATGCGGTTCATGTGGATAAATTTGCTGATTTATTAGGGAAGCCAAAGACAGCCGTCAGTGAAATGGTGAAGGCAAATAAATTACCAATTATTGAATTGCGTGATCCTTGCAAACCGAAGGCTCGTGCCGGTGAAAAATGGGTTTTCATTCCTGAGTTTAATCGCGCTGTACGTGAGGCGTTTTATAACCGACCGGTTGAACAGCGTGATGCATGGCTTTTGTGGATGGGGTTGTGATTATGAATGAGCCGCGTTGTATTGCTCAGTTATTGCGTAACGAAAGCCCCAGGGCGATTGACTTCACCATCACCCACGGGAAGGGACGCAAGGGAATCATTATCCGCACCAAAAAACAGAGTCCGTTAAAAAAGGCTCTGACCTTTCTGAAAAGCCGGAGGGTCTGGAAATGACAGTGATGACGCTCAATCTCGTTGAAAAACAGCCAGCAGCTATGCGCCGGATAATTGGCAAGCATCTTGCCGTCCCTCGCTGGCAGGATACATGTGATTATTATAATCAGATGATGGAACGCGAACGGCTAACGGTTTGCTTCCATGCGCAGTTAAAACAGCGTCACGCAACGATGCGTTTTGAAGAAATGAACGACGTCGAACGTGAACGGCTGGTTTGTGCAATTGATGAATTGCGTGGGGCATTCTCAAAACGCCATCAGGTTGGCGCAAGTGAGTATGCATATATTAGTTTTTTAACAGTCAGTCAGCGTCGTACTTTATTTATGCATGCCGGATTGACTGAAAAAGAATTCAACCAGCCATACTGGCGAATTAATGAAGAATCATGTTACTGGCGTGATGCTTTATTCCGTGCATTACGTGAATTATTCAGCCTGTTTGAGTATGCACCGACAATTCTGACGTCGGTAAAACCAGAGCAATATCTGCATTAAGTAATTAACCAGAGTTTTTAACGCACTTAATCGTGCGGGGTTTCTTTTTGCCTGGAGAAAGTCATGCATACAGTTTCTGAAAATCAGTGCGGTAAATACGCATTACTGCTGCAACAGGCCAGAACCGAAGCACAGGCCGATGCTGCGACGCGCTTTTCTTCTCATCTTGACGCCATGATTCGCCACATCACAAAGGCGGAGTTATCCCGCGTGGAGATAGTCGAGCTGCTCAGTCAGGAGTCGGAAAAATTTCACAATATCGGATTGTCTCGCGGGGAGGTGCTTTGATGTCCTGTTCTCGTTCAGTTGTATTACTGAATAACGCCTTAAAAATCGCCGTTATGAAAAATGGCGATTTATCTCTTATTCAACTTGGTCTTGATAAAGAAAAACGCGAAATAACTGAATCTGTTATCGCGATTTATCAGAACGAATTAAATCTCCTGTCTGATGTGGTCAATTTACTTGTTAAACACGCTGTATTTCACAAGAAAATCTCCTCCGTGGATGAACTGACAAAATTAACGACAGAAATCGCCAGCTATTACGCTGATGAATTTAAAAAACTTAACGACAAAAGGAGCTGGTAATGCCGGACAACGTAGATTTTATTCAGGAACAACAGGCTGAATTACTGGAGCGTCAGATTAACGCGGCAAGGGTAAAACATTGCGGTGCTTCTGCGCTGGTTTGCGAAGAGTGTGACGCGCCAATACCTGCTGCCCGTCGTGCGGCTTATCCGTCAGCCACGCGTTGTGTTTCCTGTCAGTCAGTCTTTGAAGCAAAAAACAAACATTACCGGAGAACGGCATGAGTATTTGTATTGAAATTGGCGAACGTTATGTCGTTACCAGTGACAGCTTTCAGTTTATTCTCCACGAGAAAAAGAGAGCGGAAAGCGGTAAAAACGCCGGTCAGGAATGGCTGTCGGTGGTTGGTTATTACCCGAAATTAAACCAGCTCGTTTCCGGCCTGATGCATCACGATATTCTGACCGGAAGCGCAAAGTCTTTTGCTGATTTAAACGCGCAGGTTGAGCGACTCAGCAAGCGTTGTTCAGAGGCTTTTGGCTCATATGGTCGTTAAAGCCTCCGGGCGTTTTGTCCCTCCGTCAGCATTTGCTGCAGGCACCGGTAAGGCGTTTACCGGTGCTTATGCATGGAACGCGCCACGCGAGGCTGTCGGGCGCGAAAGACCCCTTACACGTGACGAGATGCGTCAGGTGCAAGGTGTTTTATCCACGATTAACCGCCTGCCTTACTTTTTGCGCTCGCTGTTTACTTCACGCTATGACTACATCCGGCGCAATAAAAGCCCGGTGCACGGGTTTTATTTCCTCACATCCACTTTTCAGCGTCGTTTATGGCCGCGCATTGAGCGTGTGAATCAGCGCCATGAAATGAACACCGACGCGTCGTTACTGTTTCTGGCAGAGCGTGACCACTATGCGCGCCTGCCGGGAATGAATGACAAGGAGCTGAAAAAGTTTGCTGCCCGTATCTCATCGCAGCTTTTCATGATGTATGAGGAACTCTGCGATGCCTGGGTTGATGCACATGGCGAAAAAGAATCGCTGTTTACGGATGAGGCGCAGGCTCACCTCTATGGTCATGTTGCTGGCGCTGCACGTGCTTTCAATATTTCCCCGCTCTACTGGAAAAAATACCGTAAAGGACAGATGACCACGAGGCAGGCATATTCTGCCATTGCCCGCCTGTTTAACGATGAGTGGTGGACTCATCAGCTTAAAGGCCAGCGTATGCGCTGGCATGAGGCGTTACTGATAGCTGTCGGGGAGGTCAATAAAGACCGTTCTCCTTATGCCAGTAAACATGCCATTCGTGATGTGCGTGCGCGCCGCCAGGCAAATCTGGAATTTCTTAAATCGTGTGACCTTGAAAACAGGGAAACCGGCGAGCGCATCGACCTTATCAGTAAGGTGATGGGCAGTATTTCTAATCCTGAAATTCGCCGGATGGAGCTGATGAACACCATTGCCGGTATTGAGCGTTACGCCGCAGCAGAGGGTGATGTGGGGATGTTTATCACGCTGACCGCGCCGTCAAAGTATCACCCGACACGTCAGGTCAGAAAAGGCGAAAGTAAAACCGTCCAGCTAAATCACGGCTGGAACGATGAGGCATTTAATCCAAAGGATGCGCAGCGTTATCTCTGCCGTATCTGGAGCCTGATGCGCACGGCATTCAAGGATAATGATTTACAGGTCTACGGTTTGCGTGTCGTCGAGCCACACCACGACGGAACGCCGCACTGGCATATGATGCTTTTTTGTAATCCGCGCCAGCGTAACCAGATTATCGAAATCATGCGTCGCTATGCGCTCAAAGAGGATGGCGACGAAAGAGGAGCCGCGCGAAACCGTTTTCAGGCAAAACACCTTAACCGGGGCGGTGCTGCGGGGTATATCGCGAAATACATCTCAAAAAACATCGACGGCTATGCACTGGATGGTCAGCTCGATAACGATACCGGCAGACCTCTGAAAGATACTGCCGCGGCTGTTACTGCATGGGCGTCAACGTGGCGCATCCCGCAATTTAAAACGGTTGGTCTGCCGACAATGGGGGCTTACCGTGAACTACGCAAATTGCCGCGCGGCGTCAGCATTGCTGATGAGTTTGACGAGCGCGTCGAGGCTGCACGCGCCGCCGCAGACAGTGGTGATTTTGCGTTGTATATCAGCGCGCAGGGTGGGGCAAATGTTCCGCGCGATTGTCAGACTGTCAGGGTTGCCCGTAGCCCGTCGGATGACGTTAACGAGTACGAGGAAGAAGTCGAGAGAGTGGTCGGCATTTACGCGCCGCATCTCGGCGCGCGTCATATTCATATCACCAGAACGACGGACTGGCGCATTGTGCCGAAAGTGCCGGTCGTTGAGCCTTTGACTTTAAAAAGCGGCATCGCCGCGCCTCGGAGTCCTGTCAATAACTGTGGAAAGCTCACCGGTGGTGATACTTCGTTACCGGCTCCCACACCTTCTGAGCACGCCGCAGCCGTGCTTAATCTGGTTGATGACGGTGTTATCGAATGGAATGACCCGGAGGTCGTGAGGGCGCTCAGGGGCGCATTAAAACACGGCCTGAGAACACCAAACCGTCAGCAAAGAAACGGAAGCCCGTTAAAACCGAATGAAATAGCGCCATCGGCCAGGCTGACCCGGTCGGAGCGTATGCAAATTACCCGTATCCGTGTTGACCTTGCTCAGAACGGCATCTGGCCTCAGCGATGGGAACTTGAGGCGCTGGCGCGTGGCGCGACCGTAAATTATGACGGGAAAAAATTCACGTATCCGGTCACTGATGAGTGGCCGGGATTCTCAACAGTAATGGAGTGGACATCATGGCAAAAATTCACGAGGTAAAGCTGCACGCAAAATATTTCGACCTTGTGCTGGAAGGAAAGAAACGTGCAGAGTTTCGGAAAAATGACCGTAATTATGAGCGCGGGGACACGTTGATTTTGCATGAATGGGTGCAGGGTGTGTATACGGGGCGAAAGGTTGAAGCCCGGATAACAGATGTTACTGACCTGTCAGACTGGCTGGAAGATTATGTCTTGCTAAGTATTGAGCTGCTTAATACAGGCGCATATGAGATTGTGAACTGGAAAGAGCTTGGTGAGCGTGGTCTGGTATTCAGAATTAATCATGAAATTATGCATCAGCTCGGTCTTGCTGTTATGTATGAGTCAGTGACAGGGCTGTCTGGCGGGGCAGTGGTTGCTGCGGATGGGATGTGGAGCTATTCAGATGAACAGATTGAGCGTGCAAAGCAAAACGGGTGGCTTGGATAATGCACAGAATACCAGGCGAGATACCGCAACATAACACTAAAAATATCAAGCTGATGGCTATTGTTCACCGTCTACAGCAGATTATGGTCAACGAAAATCTGACGCCTGACGAGCTGGTCGGGTGTGCCGAAATAGTCCGGGATAATTACGGGCGGCTTAACGATATCGGTCAGTATAGAGTTGCATCGTCATCCGCAGATGGTCGAGAATCCCGTCAGCCGTGAATCTTTTGCTTTCAGGGCTGATGAGGTTGAGTAGCATTGGCTCTGGAAGTGAAATGAACATACACAAGAACTTACTCTTCAGAGTTAGAGTATGTATTAGAGAAATGGTGATTCCTCGTTCATGCATCGACAATCCGATATGTTTGGTGCTCTGCTCCTATCTGAGCTGTCTTTCACAAATATACTTTTGCTGCGACATGGAGAGTCATTTATACTCATCCAATATTTTTCAATGTTATATATTGGTTTAGGTTTGTTAAGGATTTTATGAAAGCGATAGATCTCTTCTGCGGCGCAGGTGGCCTGACAGTTGGTCTTAAGATGGCTGGCTTTGACGTTATATCAGCAGTCGAAAAGGAGCCTATTGTTTCTGAAACCTATATGCAGAATCATCCTGATGTATCATTGTATACGGGAGACATAAGGGAGTTGTCCCCCAAAAAAATCATGATTGAACTTGGTCTCCAGCAAGGGCAACTTGACTTGCTTGCAGGATGTCCTCCATGTCAGGGTTTTTCAAGCTTAAGAACGAGGAATAAATATTCTTCGGTTACCGATGAACGGAATGATTTAATATTTTCGTTTTTGGAATTTGTTAAATACTTTCTTCCTAAAGTAGTAATGTTGGAAAATGTGCCCGCATTAGCTAAAGATTATCGCATGAAAATTTTTTGCGATGAATTGAAACAGTTAGGGTATTTCATTGATTCAACCTCTGTTGCGATTGAAGATGCTTCTAACTATGGAGTGCCACAGAGACGGCGGCGTATGGTAATGTTGGCTTCAAGATTAGGATATTTACCAAGAGCGAAAAAAAATAGCAAAAAAGTAACTGTTAAGGATGTAATTGGAGATTTACCATTACCTCAATATAGTGATGACTTTTTGCATAATATAAAAGAAAATCGCTCTGAAAAAGTCATGAATATAATAAAGCTAGTGCCAAAAGATGGTGGTAGTCGTTCTGACTTACCATATGAATACTGGCTACCGTGCCATAAAAAATATCCAAATGGATTTAGGGATGTTTATGGGCGCATGAAATGGGATGATGTATCCCCAACAATAACAAGTGGTTGCACTAATCCATCTAAAGGACGATTCCTTCATCCTGTACAAGATAGAGCGATCACTTTGCGGGAGGCCGCTCTATTGCAAACTTTTCCGAAGGATTATTACTTTCCAATCAAGTATGGTAAAGATAGAGCAGCTCTTATGATTGGTAATGCGTTACCTCCAGAATTTATCAAGCGTCATGCAGAGGTAATAAAAAAACATCTTATTGAATTAGGATAAGCAAATGGAAAAATCTTTATTTTTAAGTTTCCACGGAAGAATAATTGATCATTTGGGCATACAAATGTATCAAAGTCCAACAGCTGCTATTGCTGAAATGGTTTCTAACTCCTGGGATGCTGATGCAACTGAGGTGAAAATTACTCTTCCTACGCATGACGATTTCTCAATTACGATTCAAGATAATGGTATCGGAATGACCCTAGAGGAATGTCAGAATAAGTTTCTGACAGTGGGGTATGATAAGCGTAAAAATAATGCAAAAACGCTTTCCCGTGATTTAAAACGTCCACTGATGGGAAGAAAAGGAATTGGAAAATTTGCTGGTTTTGGTATTGCATCAGTTATAACAGTAACAACTATTAGTAAGGATACTGGCGAGAAAACATCATTTGTACTAGATATTGATAAAATTCGTGATTCATCAAATGATGATTATATCAATACATCGAAACTTACCATCGATGTGATTGAGAGAGTTGAACCTAACAATGAATTAAAAAAAGCACATGGTACAACAATTAAGTTAACTTGTTTGAAAATTCAGCGCCTGATTTCAGCTGATTTTTTTGCAACATCTATGGCTCGCCGTTTCTCTGTAAATGCTGCCGCAGCAGATTTTTATGTGAGCATTGATGGGAAGTTAATCCCTACAGAAGACTTTCTTAGCAAGTCAGAAATGTCCTTTCCTAAGGACTACAAACAAGATGAAAAACCAAAAGGATTGACTGAGATTGATAAAGATGGATGGGGAACAGAAATGGTCGGTGACCATCAAATAAAATGGAGAGTTTTCTTCTTAAAAGAAACTATAAAGGAAGAGGAATTACAAGGTATTTCAATATTTTCTCATGGGAAATTAGCCCAAAGACCATTTATGTTTAATTTGGCAGGAGGGTTACCTAGCCAGAATGGGCCAGAATATATGACGGGTGCAGTATTAGCTGACTACCTTGATGAATTTGATGAGGATGTTATTTCAACTGAGCGACAACGGTTGAATTGGGGGCATCATCATTTAGCCACTCTTGAAGAGTGGGGGAAGGCTCGTATTCGCAATTTATTAAAAATATGGAAAGACCGGAGGGCTGAAGAAAAAACGAAACTGATAGAAGACAAAGTTTCTGACTTTAGTTCAAGAATTGAAAAACTCGCTCCAAGCGAGAAAAAAACCATTATGACAGCCCTTAAGAAGTTGGCTAGCATTAATCAAATAAATGCAAATCAATTCAAAGAGTTAGCCAATTCTGTTCTTACTGCATGGGAAGGAGGTCGGTTAAAGGAGTTAATCAGGCAAGTTGCAGAAGTACCCGATATGGATGGCGATAAATTGCTATCTATGCTTATCGAGGCTAATACAATACAAGCATTGCATACAGCTGAATCTGTAAAGGCAAAGCTGGACACAATAATAGGACTTGAGTCACGAATAAAAAATCGTGAATTAGAAAATGCAGTGCGAGATTATATTGCGAATAACCCATGGTTAATATCACCAAAGTGGGAAACCTTCGCTAAGGAGCGAAATGTCGGAGATTTGGCTGCTGAAGCAGCTAAAGATTCAGGCCTTGATAAGGATGAAGATTTTAATGGACGAGTTGATTTGGTTTTAGCGAGTGGTGAGCATTTGCTAATCCTTGAGTTTATGCGTCCAGGGTTAATGATTGATTTAGATCATTTAGTTAGGTTTGAGACATATGTAGACACATTTCGTGGCCATCTTGAAAGCTCTACGGGATCAAGATTTAATACTGCTACTGGTTATTTGGTTGCTGATAAAATAGCCAAGAAAAATCCTGCATTTTTAAAAAAGGTTAGAAAGCTTAAAGAGGATGGACTTGAAACTCTTACTTGGGGTGATCTGCTTGCTGAAGCTAAACGTCAATGGCAAGAATTCTTAGATCATCTAGTTGAACGTTCGCCTAACGATAAGCGAATTCATGCTTTAATTAATAGTAATACGATAAAAATTCCAGAGGGTGAGAAAGCTCAAGAGACAATGCAACAAGTGCATTAAGTTGCCTGCTATTGCATTAGAATTTTATCTAGGATGATGAAAAGGTGTGCCAGTAATGGCGCGCCCTTATGCTATCAATGCAACTGCATTAAAAACGACCCATAAAGCGGGCGGGCGAGGCGGGGAAAGCACTGCGCGCTGGCGGTGGTGCTGATTTTATTTTTTCAGCGTCTCAGTGCGTCGTGATGGCATTTAGTCGGCCTGCCGGGGCGTTGGTGTGTCTGCGGGCTGTTTTGTGCGGTGGTGAGCGTGTGAGGGTGTGATGACGGGGGGTAAAAAAGCCGCCCGCAGGCGGCGATGTTCAGTCGTTGTCAGTGTCCAGTGAGTAGTTTTTAAAGCGGATGACCTCCTGACCGAGCCAGCCGTTTATCTCGCGGATCCTGTCCTGTAACGGGATAAGCTCATTGCGGACAAAGACCTTTGCCACTTTCTCAATATCACCCAGCGACCCGACGTTCTCCGGCTTGCCGCCCATCAACTGAAAGGGGATGCGGTGCGCGTCCAGCAGGTCAGCGGCGCTGGCTTTTTTGATATTAAAAAAATCGTCCTTCGTCGCCACTTCACTGAGCGGGATAATTTTAATGCCGTCGGCTTTCCCCTGTGGGGCATAGAGAAACAGGTTTTTAAAGTTGTTGCGGCCTTTCGACTTCACCATGTTTTCGCGAAGCATTTCGATATCGTTGCGGTCCTGCACGGCATCAGTGACGTACATGATATATCCGGCATGAGCGCCGTTTTCGTAATACTTGCGGCGGAACAGCGTGGCCGACTCATTCAGCCAGGCAGAGTTAAGGGCGCTGAGATATTCCGGCAGGCCGTACAGCTCCTGATTAATATCCGGCTCCAGCAGATGAAACACGGAGCCGGGCGCGAAAGGTGTCGGCTCGTTGAAGGACGGCACCCACCAGTAAACATCCTCCTCAACACCACGGCGGGTATATTTTGCCGGTGAGGTTTCCAGTCTGATGACCTTACCGGTGGTGCTGTAGCGCTTTTCCAGAAACGCATTACCGAACACCAGAAAATCCAGCACAAAGCGGCTGAAATCCTGCTGGGAAAGCCACGGATGCGGGATAAATGTCGAGGCCAGAATATTACGTTTGACGTAAATCGGTGAGCTGTGATGCACGGCAGCACGCAGACTTTTTGCCAGACCGGTAAAGCTGACCGGCGGCTCATACCATCTGCCGTTACTGATGCATTCGACGTAATCCAGAATGTCACGGCGGTCGAGTACCGGCACCGGCTCACCAAAGGTGAATGCCTCCATTTTCGGGGCGCTGGCGGTCATTTTTTTTGCCGCAGGTTGCGGTATTTTCCCTTTTTTCTTGCTCATCAGTAAAACTCCAGAATGGTGGATGTCAGCGGGGTGCTGATACCGGCGGTGAGTGGCTCATTTAACAGGGCGTGCATGGTCGCCCAGGCGAGGTCGGCGTGGCTGGCTTCCTCGCTGCGGCTGGCCTCATAGGTGGCGCTGCGTCCGCTGCTGGTCATGGTCTTGCGGATAGCCATAAACGAGCTGGTGATGTCGGTGGCGCTGACGTCATATTCCAGACAGCCACGGCGGATAACGTCTTTTGCCTTGAGCACCATTGCGGTTTTCATTTCCGGCGTGTAGCGGATATCGCGCGCGGCGGGATAGAACGAGCGCACGAGCTGGAACACGCCGACACCGAGGCCGGTGGCATCAATCCCGATGTATTCAACGTTATATTTTTCGGTGAGTTTGCGGATGGATTCCGCCTGGGTGGCAAAGTCCATGCCTTTCCACTGGTGACGCTCAAGTATTCTGAATTTGCCACCGGCCACCACCGGCGGTGCCAGCACCACGCATCCGGCGCTGTCGCCACGGTGTGACGGGTCGTAACCAATCCATACCGGGCGGGAGCCGAACGGATTGGCGGCAAACGGCGCATAGTCTTCCCATTCTTCCAGCGTGTCGACCATGCAGCGTTGCAGCTCCTCGAACGGGAACACCGACGCCTTGTCGTCAACAAATTCACACATGAACAGGTTTTTAAAATCGTCGGCGCTGTTTTCACGTTTGAGCTGCTCAATGTCGAACAGCGTGCAGCCACCTTTCAGGGCGTCCTCAATGGTGACAATCTGCCGCCACTGGCCGTCCGCACAGAGAAGCCCACCGGCAAGGGCGTTATGACTGACGTCGATTTCCACGCGTTCGGCGGCGCTGGCGCGTCCCCGGTTGAACAGTTCACCTGACCAGAACGGGTAGGCGTCGTGCGCCAGCGTGGACGGGGTGGAGAAATAGGTCGAACGCAGGTGACTCTGTGAGGCCATACCTGATGCCACCTTACGCAGTACCTGAAAATTCGGGATCCAGAAAATCTCGTCGACGTACAGGTCGCCGTTATGGCTCTGTGCGGTGTTGGAGTTGGTGCCGAGAAAAATTAGTTTTGCGCCGTTATTGCCCAGGACAATCGGGTCACCGGTCAGGTCAACGTCAACCAGACGGGCAAAGGCGATGATGTATTCGCGGAACACATACGCCTGCGTTTTACTGGCCGACAGAAAAATCTGGTTATGACCGGTTTTCAGGGCGCGCAGCAGCGCCTCGCGGGAAAAATAAAACGTCGCGCCAATCTGGCGGGATTTCAGGATATCGCGGATGCGGTGCTCAAGCCCGGCGCGATACCAGCGCAACTGATATTCGAAAGACTGCTCAAAGAAAATCTGCTCCAGCTTTTCGATGGCCTCGTCACTGAAAAAATTCTTTTTCGGTTTGCGACGCCCGCCTTTGTTGCGGTTAGCAACGTTCGGATTAAGGTCTGCCTCGTTGCCGGTCTGGCTGTAACGGTTGACCCGCGCCAGTCGTTCAATCTGGCGTCCGAGCAGGTCAATTTCCTTGAAGTCACCGCCGGTTTTCTGCGGTTTGATGATGAGCTGGGTCAGCCGCGCTTCCAGACTCATTTCGACACGGCTGATGGGAGCAACGCTGTCCCAGCCGTCGCGCTGTTTCCAGCTCTGCACCGTCGGGCGCTTCATCTGCAACATGGCGGCAATCTGCGGCACGGAAAATCCCTGCCAGTACAGCAGCGCCGCCTGACGACGCGGGTCGTGTAAAAGAGTGGTGTCTGTGGTGATGGTCATGAATACCTCGCCGTGATGAATACACGGCAAGGCTACTGAGTCGCGCCCCGCGATTCGCTAAGGTGCTGTTGTGTCAGTGATAAGCCATCCGGGACTGATGGCGGAGGATGCGCATCGTCGGGAAACTGATGCCGACATGTGACTCCTCTAATCACTATTCAGGACTCCTGACAATGGCAAAAAAAGTCTCAAAATTCTTTCGTATCGGCGTTGAGGGTGACACCTGTGACGGGCGTGTCATCAGTGCGCAGGATATTCAGGAAATGGCCGAAACCTTTGACCCGCGTGTCTATGGTTGCCGTATTAACCTGGAACATCTGCGCGGCATCCTGCCTGACGGTATTTTTAAACGTTATGGCGATGTGGCCGAACTGAAGGCCGAAAAGATTGACGATGATTCGGCGCTGAAAGGCAAATGGGCGCTGTTTGCGAAAATCACCCCGACCGATGACCTTATCGCGATGAACAAGGCCGCGCAGAAGGTCTATACCTCAATGGAAATTCAGCCGAACTTTGCCAACACCGGCAAATGTTATCTGGTGGGGCTGGCCGTCACCGATGACCCGGCAAGCCTCGGCACGGAATACCTGGAATTCTGCCGCACGGCAAAACACAACCCCCTGAACCGCTTCAAATTAAGCCCTGAAAACCTGATTTCAGTGGCAACGCCCGTTGAGCTGGAATTTGAAGACCTGCCTGAAACCGTGTTCACCGCCCTGACCGAAAAGGTGAAGTCCATTTTTGGCCGCAAACAGGCCAGCGATGATGCCCGTCTGAATGACGTGCATGAAGCGGTGACCGCTGTTGCTGAACATGTGCAGGAAAAACTGAGCGCCACTGAGCAGCGCCTCGCTGAGATGGAAACCGCTTTTTCCGCACTTAAGCAGGATGTGACTGACAGGGCGGATGAAACCAGCCAGGCATTCACCCGCCTGAAAAACAGTCTCGACCACACCGAAAGTCTGACCCAGCAGCGCCGCAGCAAGGCCACCGGTGGTGGCGGTGACGCCCTGATGACGAACTGCTGACCGGCGTCAGTCAGTCCGGGAAAACCTTCACGATTAACCCTTAATTTCAGGAAAAACTATGCGCCAGGAAACCCGCTTTAAATTTAATGCCTACCTGTCCCGTGTTGCCGAACTGAACGGCATCGACGCCGGTGATGTGTCGAAAAAATTCACCGTTGAACCGTCGGTCACCCAGACCCTGATGAACACCATGCAGGAGTCTTCCGACTTTCTGACCCGCATCAATATTGTGCCGGTCAGCGAAATGAAAGGGGAAAAAATTGGCGTCGGTGTCACCGGCTCCATTGCCAGCACCACCGACACCGCCGGTGGCACCGAGCGTCAGCCGAAGGACTTCTCGAAGCTGGAGTCCAACAAGTACGAATGCGACCAGATCAACTTCGATTTTTATATCCGCTATAAAACGCTTGACCTGTGGGCGCGTTATCAGGATTTCCAGCTCCGTATCCGTAACGCCATTATCAAACGCCAGTCCCTTGATTTCATCATGGCCGGTTTTAACGGCGTGAAGCGTGCCGAAACCTCTGACCGCAACAGTAATCCGATGCTGCAGGATGTGGCGGTCGGCTGGCTGCAGAAATACCGCAATGAAGCCCCGGCGCGCGTGATGAGCAAGGTCACTGACGAGGAAGGTCACACCACCTCTGAGGTCATCCGCGTGGGTAAGGGTGGTGATTATGCCAGCCTTGATGCACTGGTGATGGATGCGACCAACAACCTGATTGAACCGTGGTATCAGGAAGACCCTGACCTTGTGGTGATTGTGGGTCGTCAGTTACTGGCGGACAAGTATTTCCCCATCGTCAACAAGGAGCAGGACAACAGCGAAATGCTGGCCGCTGACGTCATCATCAGCCAGAAACGCATCGGTAACCTGCCGGCGGTACGCGTCCCGTACTTCCCGGCGGATGCGATGCTCATCACGAAGCTGGAAAACCTGTCCATCTACTACATGGATGACAGCCATCGCCGCGTGATTGAGGAAAACCCGAAACTCGACCGCGTGGAGAACTACGAGTCAATGAACATTGATTACGTGGTGGAAGACTACGCCGCCGGTTGTCTGGTGGAAAAAATCAAGGTCGGTGACTTCTCCACACCGGCTAAGGCGACCGCAGAGCCGGGAGCGTAACTGATGACGAGTCCCGCACAGCGCCACATGATGCGGGTCTCGGCAGCGATGACCGCGCAGCGGGAAGCCGCCCCGCTGCGACATGCAACTGTCTATGAGCAGATGCTGGTTAAGCTGGCCGCAGACCAGCGCACACTGAAAGCGATTTATTCAAAAGAGCTGAAGGCCGCGAAAAAACGCGAACTGCTGCCGTTCTGGTTGCCGTGGGTGAACGGCGTGCTGGAGCAGGGCAAAGGCGCACAGGATGACATTCTGATGACGGTCATGCTGTGGCGTCTGGATACCGGCGATATCGCTGGTGCGCTGGAGATTGCCCGCTATGCCCTGAAGTACGGTCTGACCATGCCGGGTAAACACCGTCGCACCCCGCCGTACATGTTCACCGAGGAGGTGGCGCTCGCGGCCATGCGCGCTCACGCTGCCGGTGAGTCTGTGGATCCCCGCCTGCTGACGGAAACCCTTGAACTGACCGCCACGGCAGACATGCCTGATGAAGTGCGCGCAAAGCTGCACAAAATTACCGGTCTGTTTCTGCGTGACGCTGGTGATGCCGCAGGTGCGCTGGCGCACCTGCAACGTGCGACACAGCTCGACTGTCAGGCAGGCGTCAAAAAAGAGATTGAACGACTGGAGCGGGAGCTGAAACCGAAGCCGGAGCCGCAGCCAAAAGCGGCCACCCGTACCCCGCGTAAGACCCGGAGCGTGACACCGGCAAAACGTGGACGCCCGAAAAAGAAAGCCAGTTAACAACCGAATGCGCCCCGCGCCAGGGCGGCACGCCGGTCAGTGACGGTGAATCACCTGACACTGCACCGGCGTCCACCGCCCGACTTTTCAGAGGTAGTCATGATGACGCTGATTATTCCGCGAAAGGAGGCTCCTGTATCCGGTGAGGGTACGGTGGTCATCCCGCAACCGGCAGGCGACGAGCCGGTGATTAAAAACACGTTCTTTTTTCCCGATATCGCCCCGAAGCGCGTCCGGGAACGTATGCGCCTTGAGCAGACCGTCGCCCCCGCCCGTCTGCGTGAGGCCATCAAGTCAGGCATGGCGGAGACGAATGCAGAGCTGTACGAGTACCGCGAACAGAAAATTGCCGCCGGTTTTACGCGTCTGGCGGACGTCCCTGCGGACGACATCGACGGTGAAAGCATCAAAGTTTTTTACTACGAGCGCGCCGTGTGTGCGATGGCGACCGCGTCGCTTTATGAGCGTTATCGCGGCGTGGATGCCAGTGCGAAAGGCGACAAGAAGGCTGACAGCATTGACAGCACCATTGATGAGCTGTGGCGGGATATGCGCTGGGCGGTGGCGCGCATCCAGGGCAAGCCGCGCTGCATCGTGAGTCAAATCTGATGAAGACCTTTGCGCTACAGGGCGACACGCTCGACGCCATTTGTGTCCGGTATTACGGGCGCACTGAGGGCGTGGTCGAAGCCGTGCTCGCCGCAAATCCGGGACTGGCTGAACTGGGCGCGGTGCTGCCGCACGGCACCGCCGTCGAGCTGCCCGACGTTCAGACCGCGCCCGTGGCTGAAACTGTCAATCTTTGGGAGTAACGCATGACAGCAGAAGAAAAAAGCGTCCTGTCGCTTTTCATGATTGGGGTGCTGATTGTTGTCGGCAAGGTGCTTGCCGGTGGTGAACCCATCACCCCGCGTCTGTTTATCGGGCGCATGTTGCTCGGTGGTTTTGTCTCGATGGTTGCCGGTGTTGTTCTGGTGCAGTTTCCTGACCTGTCACTGCCTGCGGTGTGCGGCATCGGCTCCATGCTGGGTATCGCCGGTTATCAGGTGATTGAGATTGCCATTCAGCGCCGCTTTAAGGGCAGGGGGAAACCGTAATGCCGGTAATTAACACGCATCAGAATATCGCCGCCTTTCTCGACATGCTGGCCGTGTCCGAAGGGACGGCAAACCATCCGCTGACGAAAAACCGGGGCTATGACGTGATAGTCACCGGACTGGACGGGAAGCCGGAAATTTTCACCGACTACAGTGACCACCCGTTCGCACATGGCCGACCGGCGAAGGTGTTTAACCGTCGCGGTGAAAAATCCACGGCCTCCGGTCGCTATCAGCAGCTTTACCTGTTCTGGCCGCATTACCGCAAACAGCTTGCCCTGCCGGATTTCAGTCCGTTGTCACAGGACAGGCTCGCCATTCAGTTGATCCGCGAACGCGGTGCACTGGATGACATCCGGGCGGGACGCATTGAGCGCGCCATTTCACGCTGTCGCAATATCTGGGCGTCCCTGCCGGGTGCCGGTTACGGTCAGCGTGAGCATTCACTGGAAAAACTGGTCACCGTCTGGCGTACCGCTGGCGGCGTACCGGCTTAAACGGAGTAAACACCATGAAGAAATTATCCCTTTCACTGATGCTGAACGTGTCGCTGGCGCTGATGCTGGCACTGTCCCTGATTTATCCGCAGAGCGTGGCCGTCAGTTTTGTCGCCACCTGGGCGATTCTGGCGACGGTTATTTGTGTGGTTGCCGGTGGTGTCGGCGTGTATGCCACGGAGTATGTGCTGGAACGCTACGGGCGGGAGCTGCCACCGGAATCGCTGGCCGTGAAGATTGTCACGTCGCTGTTTTTGCAGCCGGTGCCGTGGCGCAGGCGGGCAGCGGCTCTGGTGGTGATGGTGGCGACGTTTATCTCGCTGGTCGCTGCCGGGTGGATTTTTACCGCGCTGATTTATCTCGTGGCGTCGCTGTTCTTCCGGCTGATATGTACGGCCTGCCGTCAGCGTCTTGAGGGGCGGGAACCATGTCAAAGCTGATGACTGTGCTGGTTGTGTTGTTATCACTGGCGGTGGCCGGTCTGTTTCTGGTGAAACATAAAAATGCCAGCCTGCGCGCCTCGCTGGACAGGGCGAACAACGTCGCCAGTGAACAGCAGACGACTATCACCATGCTGAAAAATCAGCTTCATGTTGCGCTCACCAGGGCAGACAAAAACGAGCTGGCGCAGGTGGCTCTGCGTCAGGAACTGGAGAACGCCGCGAAGCGTGAAGCACAGCGCGAGAAAACCATCACGAGATTACTCAATGAAAACGAAGATTTTCGCCGCTGGTACGGTGCTGACCTGCCTGATGCTGTGCGCCGGTTGCACCAGCGCCCCGCCTGCACTGACGCCAGTGATTGTCGCCAACGCCTGCCCGAAAGTGAGTCTTTGCCCGATGCCGGGCAGTGACCCGGAGACGAACGGCGATTTAAGTGCCGATATCCGGCAGCTTGAGAACGCGCTGGCACGCTGTGCCAGCCAGGTAAAAATGATTAAACACTGTCAGGACGAAAACGATGCTCAAACCCGACAGCCTGCGCAGGGCACTGACTGATGCCGTCACGGTGCTGAAAACCAGCCCCGAGATGCTGCGGATATTCGTGGATAACGGGAGTATTGCCTCCACACTGGCGACGTCGCTGTCATTCGAAAAGCGTTACACGCTCAATGTGATTGTGACCGACTTTACCGGTGATTTTGACCTGCTCATCGTGCCGGTGCTGGCGTGGCTGCGGGAAAATCAGCCCGACATCATGACCACCGACGAAGGCCAGAAAAAGGGCTTCACGTTTTATGCGGACATCAACAATGACAGCAGCTTTGATATCAGCATCAGCCTGATGCTGACCGAGCGCACGCTGGTCAGTGAGGTGGACGGCGCACTGCATGTGAAGAATATCCCGGAACCTCCGCCGCCGGAGCCGGTCACCCGCCCGGTGGAGCTTTATATCAATGGCGAACTGGTGAGCAAGTGGGATGAATGAGTTTAAGCGTTTTGAAGACCGGCTGACCGGACTTATTGAATCGCTGTCACCGTCAGGGCGTCGGCGACTGGCGGTAGATATTGCGAAGAAACTGCGCCAGCGCCAGCAGCAGCGAATTAAATTACAAAAAGCCCCGGATGGTACGCCGTATATACCGAGAAAAAACCAGCCAGTGCGAAATAAGAAAGGCCGGATAAAGCGGGAAATGTTTGCGAAATTACGCACAAACCGATTTATGAAAGCAACAGGTAGCGAGAGTGCGGCTGTGGTGGAGTTTGCCAGCGGAGTACAACGAATTGCGAGAGTACATCAATTAGGGCTTAGGGATAAGCCGGGGCGTAATAGTGCTGTGGTGGAATATCCTGTTCGTGAGTTATTAGGTTTTGACAAGGAATCTATACAATTGATAGAAAAGGAGTTATTAGTGATTCTATCGAAAGATGTTATATGAGATGGGTGTTTGTGGATAAAAAATTTTCCATTTTGAGAAAAAGAGTAAAGCATTCTCAAAAGAAAGTTATGGATTGTATTATTGCTGACCATAATGCTGATGTATGTGTGTTATGCGGGAGTTCTGACGATATTACTCGTGAGCACATTATTCCTCAGTGGGCCTTTGAGTCAAATGCTGAAAAACTTTTAATTAATAAAAAGAATAATCAGTCAACTCATTACATCAAAGCCACTGTACCAGCATGCAGAGTGTGCAATTCTGATTTGCTGGGAGCGTTTGAGTATAACCTGAAGAAATTTCTTACGGAAAAGAGGGGCGATGAGTTAACAGATTATGAATATGATTGCATCATATGGTGGTTGCAATACATGGGCTTTAAGTTGCAATTAATGGATTTACGGACCCGCTTTCTCAGGTATAAAGGGGGGGATTATATCCCTTTCCTTGCAAACTTCCCGGTTGCAATGTTTTGGGGGAATGTCGATACGACACCGGAGGATGTCTTCAGGATTATAAGAAAATCGCGACGCAATCTGATGTCGAAATGGAAGGATAAAAAACATAATTCTTTGATGGTTTTTGAAACATCAAACAAGAGTTTTCATTTCTTTCATAAGGTTGATGAATTTATTTTTATTGAAATGCCTCAGGTTAAGAAGGCGTTTTTCTTCTTTTTTAATAAAGAATTTGACAGCCATGATTTAGCTCATGAGGAGTGTATGAAGATTATAGAGAAGTGCTACAACTAATATTTATTATGTTGTGTCACGGCTGACAGAGTCCTCCATGATTGCTGCTGGTATCGTCCGGCGGCATCCTTCCCGTCATGAACACTCTCGCAAATATTCAGGAACTCGCGCGCGCACTGCGCAACATGATTCGTACCGGCCTTGTCGTCGAAACCGACCTTAACGCCGGTCGCTGCCGTGTGCAGACCGGCGGCATGTGCACCGACTGGCTTCAGTGGCTGACCCATCGCGCCGGGCGTTCGCGCACATGGTGGGCACCTTCCGTGGGGGAACAGGTGCTGATTCTGGCCGTGGGCGGTGAACTCGACACTGCGTTCGTTCTGCCGGGGATTTATTCCGGCGATAACCCCGCGCCGTCGGTGTCGGCGGATGCCCTGCATATCCGTTTCCCTGACGGGGCGGTGATTGAGTATGAACCTGAAACCAGTGCACTCACGGTAAGCGGAATTAAAACGGCCAGCGTGACGGCTTCTGATTCTGTTACTGCCACGGTGCCGGTGGTCATGGTGAAAGCATCAACCCGCGTCACCCTGGACACACCGGAGGTGGTCTGCACCAACAAGCTGATTACCGGCACGCTGGAAGTGCAGAAGGGCGGGACGATGCGCGGCAACATTGAACACACCGGCGGTGAACTTTCATCAAACGGGAAGGTACTGCATACCCATAAACACCCCGGCGACAGCGGCGGCAAAACCGGGAGTCCTCTATGACAGCGCGTTATCTAGGGATGAATCGCAGTGATGGCCTGACTGTCACTGACCTTGAGCATATCAGCCAGAGTATCGGCGATATCCTGCGCACACCGGTCGGCTCACGGGTGATGCGTCGTGATTACGGCTCGTTGCTGGCATCAATGATTGACCAGCCGCAGACCCCCGCGCTTGAGTTGCAGATTAAGGTCGCCTGTTACATGGCGGTGCTGAAATGGGAACCCCGCGTAACCCTGTCATCCGTCACCACGGCGCGCAGTTTTGACGGGCGAATGACGGTCACGTTAACCGGTCAGCACAACGACACCGGCCAGCCACTTTCGTTAACCATCCCTGTGAGTTGAAACCATGCCGATTATCGACCTGAACCAGCTACCCGCACCGGATGTGGTCGAGGAGCTGGACTTTGAAACCATTCTCGCTGAACGCAAGGCGACACTGATTTCCCTTTACCCGGAAGACCAGCAGGAGGCGGTCGCCCGTACCCTGACGCTGGAATCTGAGCCTCTCGTCAAACTGCTGGAGGAAAATGCTTATCGTGAGCTTATCTGGCGTCAGCGTGTGAATGAGGCCGCACGGGCGGTGATGCTGGCCTGTGCCGCCGGTAATGACCTTGATGTGATTGGTGCCAATTACAACACCACGCGCCTGATTATCACCCCGGCAGATGATTCGACCATCCCGCCGACACCGGCAGTGATGGAATCTGACACGGATTATCGTCTGCGTATTCAGCAGGCGTTTGAAGGTTTAAGCGTCGCCGGGTCGGTGGGTGCCTATCAGTATCATGGTCGCAGTGCTGACGGGCGTGTCGCGGATATCTCTGTCACCAGTCCGTCTCCGGCCTGCGTCACCATCTCTGTGCTGTCACGTGAGAATAACGGTGTCGCATCCGAAGACCTGCTGGCGGTGGTGCGTAACGCCCTGAATGGCGAGGACGTCAGGCCGGTGGCCGACCGCGTGACCGTGCAGTCTGCCGCCATCGTTGAATACCAGATAAACGCCACGCTTTACCTTTACCCTGGTCCCGAAAGCGAACCCATACGCGCTGCCGCCGTGAAAAAACTGGAAGCGTACATCACGGCACAGCACCGGCTGGGGCGCGACATCCGTCTGTCTGCCATTTATGCCGCTTTGCATGTGGAAGGCGTGCAGCGTGTCGAACTGGCTGCACCACTGGCTGACATCGTGCTCAACAGTACGCAGGCGTCTTTCTGTACCGAATACCGCGTCGTGACCGGAGGCTCGGATGAGTGATTCGCGACTGCTGCCGACCGGCTCATCACCGCTTGAAGTCGCCGCCGCAAAAGCCTGTGCGGAAATTGAAAAAACGCCGGTCAGTATTCGTGAACTGTGGAACCCGGACACCTGCCCGGCAAATCTGCTGCCGTGGCTGGCGTGGGCGTTTTCGGTCGACAGATGGGATGAAAAGTGGCCGGAAGCGACCAAACGCGCCGTTATTCGCGATGCCTATTTCATCCACTGTCATAAAGGCACTATAGGTGCAATCCGGCGTGTGGTGGAGCCGCTGGGCTATCTCATCAACGTGACGGAGTGGTGGGAAACCAGTGACCCGCCGGGCACCTTCCGGCTTGATATTGGTGTACTGGAAAGCGGCATCACAGAGGCAATGTATCAGGAAATGGAACGGCTGATTGCTGATGCCAAACCTGCAAGCCGCCACCTTATTGGCCTGAACATTACCCGGGACATTCCCGGCTACCTGTTCGCCGGTAGTGTGGCTTATGACGGCGATGTAATTACGGTTTACCCCGGATAAGTGAGGAATAATGAGCACAAAATTCAGAACCGTTATCACCACTGCCGGTGCAGCAAAGCTGGCAGCGGCAACCGCGCCGGGAGGGCGGAAGGTCAACATTACCACGATGGCCGTCGGGGATGGCGGTGGTAAATTGCCTGTCCCGGATGCCGGACAGACCGGGCTTATCCATGAAGTCTGGCGACATGCGCTGAACAAAATCAGCCAGGACAAACGAAACAGTAATTATATTATCGCAGAGCTGGTTATTCCGCCGGAGGTGGGCGGTTTCTGGATGCGGGAGCTTGGCCTGTACGATGATGCGGGAACGTTAATTGCCGTGGCGAACATGGCCGAAAGCTATAAGCCAGCTCTTGCCGAAGGCTCAGGGCGTTCGCAGACCTGCCGCATGGTCATCATCGTCAGCAGTGTGGCCTCAGTGGAGCTGACCATTGACACCACAACGGTGATGGCGACGCAGGATTACGTTGATGACAAAATTGCAGAGCATGAACAGTCACGACGTCACCCGGACGCCTCGCTGACCGCAAAAGGTTTTACTCAGTTAAGCAATGCGACCAACAGCACGTCTGAAACACTGGCCGCAACGCCAAAAGCAGTAAAGACCGCCTATGACCTGGCTAACGGGAAATATACTGCACAGGACGCCACCACCGCGCGAAAAGGCCTTGTTCAGCTCAGTAGTGCGACTAACAGCACGTCTGAAACGCTCGCCGCAACGCCAAAAGCAGTAAAGACCGCCTATGACCTTGCTAACGGGAAATACACTGCACAGGACGCCACCACAGCGCGAAAAGGGCTTGCTCAGCTCAGTAGCGCCACCAACAGCGATTCTGAAACGCTTGCGGCAACGCCAAAGGCGGTAAAGGCAGCATATGACCTCGCTAACGGGAAATATACCGCACAGGATGCCACCACTGCGCGAAAAGGTCTTGTCCAGCTCAGTAGCGCCACAAACAGCGATTCTGAAACGCTTGCGGCAACGCCAAAGGCGGTAAAGGTCGCGTATGACCTTGCTAACGGGAAATACACTGCACAGGATGCCACCACAGCGCGAAAAGGGCTTGTTCAGCTCAGTAGCGCCACCAACAGTGATTCGGAAACGCTGGCCGCAACACCAAAAGCGGTGAAGTCTGCCTATGACAATGCTGAAAAACGTCTTCAGAAAGATCAAAATGGCGCGGATATTCCTGATAAAAGATTATTCCTGCGCAATATTGGAGCAACAAATTCAACAACCATGTCTTTTAGTGGTGGTACAGGATGGTTCAGGCTGGCAACTGTAACCATGCCACAGGCCAGTTCCGTGGTTTACATAAGTCTGATTGGTGGTGCTGGATATAATGTTAACTCCCCTATGCAGGCTGGTATATCTGAACTTGTTCTTCGTGCGGGAAATGGAAATCCAAAAGGTCTTACTGGTGCGTTATGGCGACGGACATCGGTTGGATTTACTAATTTTGCATGGGTGAATACATCCGGTGATACCTATGATGTTTATGTTGAAATAGGTAATTACGCCACAGGTGTTAATATTCAGTGGGATTATACCAGTAACGCCAGCGTAACGATTCATACATCACCATCTTATACAGCGAATAAACCAACAGGCCTGACAGATGGAACTGTATATGTAATTTACAGTTCGCACATTAAACCGACTGCTGCTGATGTTGGGGCGTTGTCATTATCTGGAGGTCAATTGAATGGTGCACTGGGCATCGGAACATCCAGTGCTCTTGGCGGTAACTCGATTGTTTTGGGTGATAATGACACGGGCTTTAAACAAAATGGCGACGGTAATCTGGATGTTTATGCTAATAACGTCCATGTTATGCGCTTTGTCTCCGGTAGCATTCAAAGTAATAAAACCATAAATATTACGGGGCGTGTTAATCCCACAGATTACGGTAACTTTGATTCCCGCTATGTCCGGGATATCCGGCTTGGTGGTGCTGCCACATACAAACCTGCGAACAATGGCATGACATGGACACATCAGGCACCGTCCGGGTGTATATATTCCGGCATTATTGTTCAGGATACCGGCTCAAACTCTGCCGATAACATTGGTGGCGTATATTACAGACCGGTTCAGAAATACATTAACGGGACATGGTATAACGTGGCACAGGTATAATTTATGCAGCATTTGATAAATATAACAGCGGGGAATCCAAAAACGGTTGAACAATATCAATTGACAAAGGGTTTTGATGTTGTCTGGTTTTTTTCAGAAGATGGTAAGAACTGGTACGAAGAACAAAAGTATTTTGCTGATGACACGATAAAAATAGCGTACGACAAAGATAATATTATCCGCTATGTGGAAAAGGATGTGACAGCTATCAGACCAGATGGATTAAGTGTTGTTGAAGTGCCAGATATTACTGCTAACCGACGGGCGGACATTTCAGGGAACTGGATGTTTAAGGACGGCACAGTGATTAAACGAATTTATACGGCGGAGGAATTGCAGCAGCAGGCAGAAAATCGGAAAGCCAGACTTCTAGCAGATGCTGAATCCGTGATTTTGCCGCTGGAGCGCTCTGTCAGGCTGAACATGGCAACAGAGGAGGAGCGCACACGGCTGGAGGCTTGGGAACGCTATAGCGTTCTGGTCAGTCGTGTGGATCCTGCAAATCCTGAATGGCCGGAAATGCCGCAATAAGTTGTATGAGCTCTGGTGGGAGCCTACATATCTATGGCACAGAGTAAAGCCTAATCTGACAGTCCGCTCTGTGCCAAAAGCGGACGTTATAAATTTCTTTTAGGGCAACCGAAAAAAGAGGGGTACGACCTATACTTGATTTGTATTTTAGATCACGCTTGCATCAGTATAAATTTAACCCAAGCTTACTAATTTCTTTTCTACGCATTCCAAAAATAACATCACCACTTCTAGAAATGAATGAAGCAATGCGTCGGTCATTGTCATCTACACCTTCCCAGAAGAAAGGGACATTATTGTTCATCAGACTTTCTGCAAAGGTTAAATGTGTTAACGCCAAGAAAATTCTAACAAAATTAGATGGCTCATTGAAATCCTGATTCAGCAAATGTAGTGTCAAATGTCTATTGAAGCTACCTTCATTAACACCTCCAGTTGGTTTATATATGACATTTTTAAAAAAAGATCTGGTTGAATTCATCACATCACACTGGGGGTTTAAATGTGTGAAAAAATCCACCTCAGTTTCAATGTCATAACCTTTGCCGGGATGCCAGTCAAAATTTGGGAGCTGCCGTCTTCCCCATGTAATAATGAGTTTTCTAATTTCCTTTTCAAATCTGTCTGCACTTGTATTTGTGTTGTCACCATCACAAAATTTTACAAGTAAGTTCCTCAATCCACCTTCAAAGACAGGGAAGAGCGACATTATAGATATATGATCATACCCCAAATAAAAAGCTTCTATAGCTTCAAAAATAATTGTCTTGTAGTTTTTTAGTGATTCGCTCTTTATAAAGTATTTGTTGAAGTAAGCAATTGCAATTTCTAATGAGAAATTTTCGAATAACCATTTATTTGAATTATTAAGCGGATTTTCACTTCTTTTAATTTCATGGATTGCAGAAGAAAGAGTGCCTTCTCCAATATATAGGGGTAATGCTATACCAAGTGAATTTGCATGCGACTGAATATTCGAACATCGTCCCCAATGTCTATTTAAGTACGATATTGGCCTTTCGGTAAGCAAGAAGTTTAAATCATCAATTTTAACTGTGAAAGAAGCATAACAAAGTTCACTTTTTGAGATTACTGGTTCTACGCTATGATTTCTCCTGAATTGATTTAGAATTTCATTCTCAGAGAGTTTGTCTAATTTTGATAAGCGTTTCAAAGTTGGCAGGAATTTTTCTAAATCTGACATAATAATCCTAAAAGTTAAGAATTAATCTTTACGAAAGATATCATATGATACTTTGATTAATTATACTATTTAATGGTGTTTTTATCAGCACAGAACTAAGCGTAAACGTCCGCTTTTCGCTCAAAGCAGACTGTCAGATTTGATAGCGTTTGGGCTATGTAATAGTCAGTTGGAAAATGAGTGAGTACAAATCAGGACAGGCGGGCTGATTGCCCGCCTTTTCTTTATCTGTTGTTTCATCCACTGACCAGCCAGGTCAAATAGCGTCTCATGTACTACCCAACGGAAAATAGTTGCACCCATTAACCACGGAGTTAAACGGATGAGTGACTATCATCACGGCGTGCAGGTGCTGGAGATTAACGACGGCACCCGCGTCATTTCCACTGTATCCACGGCCATTGTCGGCATGGTCTGCACGGCCAGCGATGCGGATGCGGAAACCTTCCCCCTCAATAAACCGGTGCTGATTACCAATGTGCAAAGCGCAATTGCAAAGGCCGGTAAAAAAGGCACGCTGGCGGCTGCGTTGCAGGCCATCGCCGACCAGTCAAAACCGGTCACCGTTGTTGTGCGTGTGGAAGACGGCACCGGCGACGACGAGGAAACGAAGCTCGCGCAGACCGTTTCCAATATCATCGGCACCACCGACGAAAACGGTCAGTACACCGGACTGAAAGCCCTGCTGGCGGCGGAGTCGGTAACCGGTGTTAAACCGCGCATTCTCGGTGTGCCGGGACTGGACACCAAAGAGGTGGCTGTTGCACTGGCATCAGTCTGTCAGAAGCTGCGCGCTTTCGGGTATATCAGCGCATGGGGCTGTAAAACCATTTCTGAGGTGAAAGCCTACCGCCAGAATTTCAGCCAGCGTGAGCTGATGGTCATCTGGCCGGATTTCCTCGCATGGGATACGGTCACCAGTACCACCGCCACCGCGTATGCCACTGCCCGTGCGCTGGGTCTGCGCGCTAAAATCGACCAGGAGCAGGGCTGGCATAAAACGCTGTCCAACGTTGGGGTGAACGGTGTTACCGGCATCAGTGCATCTGTATTCTGGGATTTGCAGGAGTCCGGCACCGATGCTGACCTGTTGAACGAGTCAGGTGTCACAACGCTGATTCGCCGTGACGGTTTCCGCTTCTGGGGTAACCGTACCTGCTCTGATGACCCGCTGTTCCTCTTTGAAAACTACACCCGCACCGCGCAGGTGCTGGCCGACACGATGGCTGAGGCGCACATGTGGGCGGTGGACAAGCCCATCACTGCAACGCTGATTCGCGACATCGTTGACGGCATCAATGCCAAATTCCGTGAGCTGAAAACAAACGGCTATATCGTGGATGCGACCTGCTGGTTCAGCGAAGAATCCAACGATGCGGAAACCCTCAAGGCCGGAAAACTGTATATCGACTACGACTATACACCGGTGCCTCCTCTCGAAAACCTGACCCTGCGCCAGCGTATTACCGATAAATACCTGGCAAATCTGGTCACCTCGGTTAACAGCAATTAAGGAGCCTGACCGATGGCAATGCCGCGCAAACTCAAGTTAATGAATGTCTTTCTGAACGGCTACAGCTATCAGGGCGTTGCAAAGTCCGTCACGCTGCCAAAACTGACCCGTAAGCTCGAAAACTATCGCGGTGCGGGGATGAACGGCAGCGCACCGGTAGACCTCGGCCTTGATGACGATGCGCTGTCAATGGAGTGGTCGCTCGGTGGCTTCCCGGATTCGGTTATCTGGGAGCTTTACGCCGCAACCGGTGTGGATGCCGTACCGATTCGTTTTGCCGGTTCTTACCAGCGCGACGATACCGGCGAAACGGTGGCCGTTGAAGTGGTCATGCGTGGACGTCAGAAAGAAATCGACACCGGCGAGGGTAAACAGGGAGAAGACACCGAGTCGAAAATCTCCGTGGTCTGCACCTATTTCCGGCTGACGATGGACGGTAAGGAGCTGGTCGAAATCGACACCATCAACATGATTGAGAAGGTGAACGGCGTCGACCGGCTGGAGCAACACCGCCGCAATATCGGCCTGTGATTTTCATCCGGTCAGCCAGGCTGACCGGTTAACCCTAATTCAGAAGTGAGAAAACCATGAACAAAGAAAATGTGATTACCCTGGACAATCCGGTCAAGCGTGGTGAGCAGGTCATCGAACAGGTCACGCTGATGAAACCCAATGCCGGGACGCTGCGCGGTGTCAGTCTGGCTGCGGTCGCGAACTCCGAAGTCGATGCACTGATTAAAGTGCTGCCGCGCATGACGGCACCGATGCTGACCGAACAGGAGGTCGCCGCGCTGGAACTGCCTGACCTTGTGGCGCTGGCCGGTAAGGTGGTCGGTTTTTTGTCGCCGAACTCGGTGCAGTGACGTTTCCGAAAAATCTCTCGGTCGATGACCTGATGGCGGATGTGGCAGTGATATTTCACTGGCCGCCATCAGAACTGTATCCCATGAGCCTGACCGAACTCATCACATGGCGCGAAAAGGCGCTCCGGCGAAGCGGAAACACGAATGAGTAACAATGTAAAATTACAGGTATTGCTCAGGGCTGTTGACCAGGCATCCCGCCCGTTTAAATCCATCCGTACAGCGAGTAAGTCGCTGTCGGGGGATATCCGGGAAACACAAAAATCACTGCGCGAGCTGAACGGTCACACATCCCGTATTGAGGGATTCCGCAAGACCAGTGCACAGCTCGCCGTGACTGGTCATGCACTTGAAAAGGCACGGCAGGAGGCCGAAGCCCTTGCCACACAGTTTAAAAACACCGAACGTCCGACACGTGCTCAGGCGAAAGTGCTGGAATCCGCAAAGCGTGCGGCGGAGGACTTACAGGCGAAATATAACCGCCTGACGGATTCCGTTAAACGCCAGCAGCGGGAACTGGCCGTTGTGGGAATTAATACCCGCAATCTTGCACATGATGAGCAGGGACTGAAAAACCGTATCAGTGAAACCACCGCACAGCTTAACCGTCAGCGTGACGCGCTGGCGCGTGTCAGTGCGCAACAGGCAAAACTTAACGCAGTAAAACAGCGTTATCAGGCCGGAAAGGAACTGGCCGGAAATATGGCCTCAGTGGGCGCTGCCGGTGTGGGGATTGCGGCGGCGGGAACGATGGCCGGAGTTAAGTTGCTGATGCCCGGTTATGAGTTTGCGCAGAAAAACTCAGAATTGCAGGCCGTGCTCGGAGTGGCAAAAGACTCCGCCGAAATGACCGCACTACGCAAACAGGCGCGCCAGCTCGGCGACAATACCGCCGCCTCGGCGGATGATGCGGCCGGTGCACAGATAATCATCGCGAAAGCGGGTGGGGATGTTGATGCCATTCAGGCGGCAACGCCGGTCACGCTGAATATGGCGCTGGCGAACCGCCGCACGATGGAAGAAAACGCCGCCCTGCTGATGGGGATGAAATCCGCCTTTCAGCTTTCAAACGATAAGGTCGCTCATATCGGGGATGTTCTCTCCATGACGATGAACAAAACCGCCGCCGATTTTGACGGCATGAGCGATGCGCTGACCTATGCCGCACCTGTGGCAAAAAATGCCGGTGTCAGCATTGAAGAAACCGCCGCAATGGTCGGGGCACTGCATGATGCAAAAATTACCGGTTCAATGGCGGGGACGGGAAGCCGTGCCGTGTTAAGCCGCCTGCAGGCACCGACGGGAAAAGCATGGGATGCACTCAAAGAGCTTGGCGTGAAAACCTCAGACAGTAAAGGGAATACCCGACCAGTATTTACCATTCTGAAAGAAATGCAGGCCAGTTTTGAGAAAAACCGGCTCGGTACTGCCCAGCAGGCTGAATACATGAAAACCATTTTCGGGGAGGAGGCCAGCTCAGCCGCCGCCGTGCTGATGACTGCCGCCTCAACCGGAAAGCTGGACAAACTGACCGCTGCGTTTAAAGCCTCGGACGGGAAGACCTCAGAGCTGGTAAATATCATGCAGGACAATCTCGGCGGTGACTTTAAGGAGTTTCAGTCCGCTTATGAGGCGGTGGGGACTGACCTGTTTGACCAGCAGGAAGGCGCACTGCGTAAGCTCACGCAGACGGCCACAAAGTATGTGTTAAAACTCGACGGCTGGATACAGAAAAACAAATCACTGGCGTCAACCATCGGCATCATTGCCGGCGGTGCACTGGTGCTGACTGGCATCATCGGTGCCATTGGTCTTGTAGCCTGGCCGGTTATCACCGGCATCAATGCCATTATCGCGGCAGCAGGCGCAATGGGGGCAATCTTCACGACGGTTGGTAGTGCTGTTATGACGGCCATCGGGGCGATTAGCTGGCCGGTTGTGGCCGTGGTGGCCGCCATTGTCGCCGGGGCGTTGCTTATCCGTAAATACTGGGAGCCTGTCAGCGCATTCTTTGGCGGTGTGGTTGAAGGGCTGAAAGCGGCATTTGCGCCGGTGGGGGAACTGTTCACGCCACTTAAGCCGGTGTTTGACTGGCTGGGCGAAAAGTTACAGGCCGCGTGGCAGTGGTTTAAAAACCTGATTGCCCCGGTCAAAGCCACCCAGGACACCCTGAACCGTTGCCGTGATACGGGCGTCATGTTCGGGCAGGCACTGGCTGACGCGCTGATGCTGCCGCTTAATGCGTTCAACAAACTGCGCAGCGGTATTGACTGGGTACTGGAAAAGCTCGGGGTCATCAACAAAGAGTCAGACACACTTGACCAGACCGCCGCCAGAACTCATGCCGCCACGTATGGCACCGGTGGTTATATTCCGGCGACCAGCTCTTATGCAGGCTATCAGGCTTATCAGCCAGTCACGGCACCGGCTGGCCGCTCTTATGTGGACCAGAGTAAAAACGAATATCACATCAGCCTGACGGGTGGTACTGCGCCGGGGACACAGCTTGACCGCCAGTTACAGGATGCGCTCGAAAAATACGAGCGGGATAAACGTGCGCGCGCCCGTGCCAGCATGATGCATGACGGTTAAGGAGGTGACGAAAAATGATGCTCGCGTTAGGTATGTTTGTTTTTATGCGCCAGACGCTGCCACACCAGACCATGCAGCGTGAATCAGATTATCGCTGGCCGTCAAATTCCTGTATCGGTAAACGGGATGCCTTTCAGTTTCTCGGTGTGGGTGAGGAAAACATTACGCTTGCAGGCGTGCTTTATCCCGAACTGACCGGCGGGAAGCTGACGATGACCACGCTCAGGCTGATGGCAGAGGAAGGCCGGGCGTGGCCGTTGCTGGATGGCACCGGCATGATTTACGGCATGTATGTCATCAGCAGGGTGAGTGAAACAGGGAGTATTTTCTTTGCAGACGGCACACCCAGAAAAATTGATTTTACGCTGTCGCTCACCCGCGTTGATGAATCACTGGCCGCGCTTTATGGCGATATCGGTAAACAGGCGGAATCGCTCATCGGTAAGGCTGGCAGTATGGCGACCAGATTCACGGGTATGATGGGGGCGGGATAATGCTGGATGCGCTGACATTTGATGCAGGCAGTACGCTGACGCCGGATTACATGCTGATGCTCGACAGCAGGGATATTACCGGCAATATCAGCGACCGTCTGATGAGCATGACCCTGACAGATAACCGGGGCTTTGAGGCTGACCAGCTTGATATTGAACTGAACGATGCCGACGGGCAGGTCGGGCTGCCGGTTCGTGGCGCTGTCCTGACGGTGTATATCGGCTGGAAAGGTTTTGCCCTGGTATGCAAAGGGAAATTTACCGTTGATGAGGTTGAACACCGGGGCGCACCGGATGTGGTCACCATCCGCGCCCGGAGTGCAGATTTCCGCGGGACGCTTAATTCCCGCCGGGAAGGCTCCTGGCATGACACCACGCTCGGCGCGATTGTTGAGGCGATAGCCTCCCGTAACAGGCTGGAAGCCAGTGTCGCTCCGTCACTGGCCGGAATTAAAATCCCGCACATCGACCAGTCGCAGGAGTCTGATGCAAAATTCCTGACCCGCCTTGCTGAACGCAACGGCGGCGAGGTGTCGGTAAAAATGGGAAAACTGCTGTTTCTCAAAGCGGGGCAGGGGGTGACGGCCAGCGGTAAAAAAATCCCGCAGATTACCATCACCCGCAGCGACGGCGACCGTCATCATTTTGCGATTGCTGACCGTGGAGCCTATACCGGCGTAACGGCAAAGTGGCTTCACACCAAAGACCCGAAGCCGCAAAAGCAGAAGGTAAAACTGAAGCGCAAAAAGAAAGAAAAACACCTGCGCGCACTGGAGCACCCGAAAGCAAAACCGGTCAGGCAGAAGAAAGCGCCTAAAGTACCGGAGGCGCGCGAAGGTGAATACATGGCCGGGGAAGCTGACAACGTTTTTGCCCTGACCACGGTATATGCCACGAAAGCGCAGGCCATGCGCGCCGCTCAGGCGAAGTGGGATAAGCTGCAACGGGGTGTAGCGGAGTTCTCCATCAGCCTGGCTACCGGTCGTGCTGATATTTACACGGAAACACCGGTTAAAGTATCAGGCTTTAAGCGCGTCATAGACGAGCAGGACTGGACAATCACTAAGGTGACACATTTTCTGAATAATAGCGGCTTCACGACGTCCCTGGAGCTTGAGGTCAGGCTTTCTGATGTGGAGTACGAAACCGAAGATGATGAGTGATGTTTTTGTTTTATCTGTTTGTTTTATAAGGATAAATTAACTAAAATGGCACCATCAACAAAACCGGAAGAGGTGCTCGCGATGTTTCATTGTCCTTTATGCCAGCATGCCGCACATGCGCGTACAAGTCGCTATATCACTGACACGACAAAAGAGCGTTATCACCAGTGCCAGAACGTGAATTGCAGCGCCACGTTCATCACTTATGAGTCGGTACAGCGTTACATCGTGAAGCCGGGAGAAGTCCACGCCGTGAGGCCGCACCCGTTGCCGTCAGGGCAGCAAATTATGTGGATGTGATCACAAAAATAGCCCCTCAGTTGAGGGGCTTTATTTATGGTCGATGTGGACGCTATGTGGACAGTGCTTGATATAAATCCATTTATATCATCAGGTTAGGTGATTTTTTGTGACACCATCCCTGTCTTCCCCCACATGATGTGGGGGTTTTTTTTATCCTCAATTTGCCTGCTGCTTAATGCATTGCA
>ENA-OWNX01000203-OWNX01000203.1-gut-metagenome-genome-assembly--contig:-NODE-203-length-32249-cov-5.767469_pt1 | contig 32249 bp, 28 predicted proteins | sample MGYA00248250_ERZ651778 | MGnify/ENA primary metagenome ERZ651778 (study PRJEB26908, sample SAMEA4031702) | gut metagenome | biome: gut; feature: normal infant; material: stool | place: China | collected 2015...
CAAATTCCGATTTTTCTGACGGGCTATTTGCAGCGCGTGCTTTTTCTGACCGCTTCTCTTCGATGGAATTCTGAACAACAATTCGCTTCGGTCCGATGCGGTTGCGCAGCTCCATCTCGAATTTCCCATGGGATACGCGTTCCAGTTCTATTTCCCTGTTGGTTTTGGGCTTCTCCTCACGCACCCGCCTGGCAGGCTGCTCCTGCCGCACGACTACGTACTTCTGTTTCTTCTCCTCTGATACAGTGGTACCAATCAAATCTGTCAATTTCCCAGAATAAAGCACCACCAGTTCATGGAGCGCTCTCGTAGCCGCCACATAAAGCAGTCGCGCAAAGCCATCCTCTGACGGATAATTCTCCTCACTGGCATTATAAAGGAGAACTGCATCAAATTCCAGACCTTTTGACATTTGAACCGAAGTTATGGTGACTCCGTTTCGAAAAACCGAGCTCTCCGGCGTGAGCAGATTTGCTTCACACGATCCGCCCAGCTCATTATATAATGCTCCTGCCAATATGTTTGTTTTTAAAATGATTCCAAGTGAAGCGCTGCCTCCCTTCCGGAATTTTTGGATTGCCTCTTTGATCACTCTGATTTCTTCCGCTGTGTCCTGGCACGCGATTAGTTCCGGCTGTTCCCCATGGCGTTCAACCGGCTCTAAAGCCGCCACTTCCTGAATGCGCTTCGCGAAGGAGATAATCTCATAGGTCGAACGGTAGCTTTTGTTAAGCTCCACAAACTCCGCTTCTTTATATAGCTCCTGAAGATCCGCCAGACTGTGCAAATGGTTGGGATTGATAAATTGTCCGAAATCCCCGAGTATCGTTTTCTGGCAGGGGAACATGCGGTTTAGGGCCGCATACTGAACCGGCGTGTAATCCTGCATCTCATCCACCACCAGATGTTTCGTAAGACTGCTTTCCTTCACTCCCTCGATCACGGAATGAAGATAGAGAAAGGGATAAACGTCGGCCCATTCGAGGGTCTTTTTAAACGGCATGACAAGCATTGACCGGTTCCCAGTTCTTTTATAAAAGTCCTTATATACGGCAAGCGTATTTTTCATTGTAAGCATGGAACCCAGGCTTTTTGCTACCGTCCTGGTCCGCAGCGGGGCGCCTTCAGCCTCCATAACAGCCTCCGTTTCGTAGCGGTCACGGATATCTTCAGCAACCATCAAAAGCCGCTTTCTGACAGGATATTTGCTATACGCGCGAAAACGTTTCATTATCCATTCTCCTTCAGCGGTAAAGCTGCCGAAAACGAAATCGGCGGGTTTGAAAATCAAGTCCGGCAATTGTTCTATGTACCGATCCATCATGGAAACAAATTCCATCGTTGATTTAAACTGCACTCTCTGCGCCCACGCTTCATCCTGCCGCTCAAGCGGATCTTTATCAGGTTCAAATTCAATCACACCTTCAAGCTGAATCTTCGCAAGCTCCGACAGATTAAGTTCGAAAATCGGCTCCTCCCCAAGCTCCGGTATTACATTTGAGATGTAATCGCCGAAGACACGGTTAGGGGACAGGATTGTCACATTCCGAGCGTTCAGCCTGTCCTTAAACCGGTAAAGCAGGAACGCTATCCGGTGCAGGGCGATGGATGTTTTTCCGGAACCGGCTGCTCCCTGAATAATCATGGTACCTTCTTTTTCGTTTCTGATAATCCGGTTCTGCTCCTTTTGTATTGTTGAAATGATTGATTTCATCTTTTCATCGGATGTCTGGCTTAATTCTTTTTGAAGCACCTCATCCTGCACATGAGAGGAAGTCTCCAGCGCATATTCCATATGACCGTTTTTTATTTTGAACTGCCGCTTGCGTGTTATCTCCCCGAAAACAGGGCCGTCCGGAGCCTGGAATCCGGCTTTTCCCACATTGAAATCATAAAACATGCCGGATATAGGGGCACGCCAGTCGAATATAAGCGGTTGATTTTCATAATTGAACGCAAACCGCCCGATATAATATCTGTCTTCTGTCTTCCGGGACTCTTCCCTGAAATCAATGCGGGCAAAATAAGGGGATTCTTTTATCTTTACAATCCGGTCGCGGCGCTCCACCGCAAAGGCACCGCTTCGGTCCGTCTGCTTCAGAAGCATCTCATTTTGAAACATCTCATGAGGATCAATATCCCCCCGGTGTTCCACCATATACCGTTTCGTGTCCATATATTCCCGTTCTGATTTCCTGACGGATTCCTCCGCCTTCTCCAGGGCCTCCTTAAGCTTCATGTTAATTTCTTCCAGATGCAGGAGCTCGTCGGGAAACGGGACTGTCATACCGTCACTCATGAAGCCTTTCCTCCTGTCCCATCACAAACCGTTGGGTCGGGTAGCCGTATTCGACCAGTAATTCCGCTTCAGCAAATCCAAGCTCCTTAATCTCGTCACGGTACCCGGTATCTGCTTTGTCACCTTCCCGGTAAGTGGTAATACTGACTTTTCTGCCTCTCAGAAGCTCACCCATTACCTTGTCGAGAAGTGCTTTGGGGACCCCTCTCTTTCTGTAAAGCGGGTGACTCCCCATAAAATCAATGCTGCCGTTTTCATAGGAGAACAGCAGGATACCGGCGGCAAGCCCTCTGTCCTTTAGAATCAGCGCCTGTTTTGTCCTTATTTTCTGCTTCAAAACCCGGATATATTCCTCCTCGTCCAGGTACGGGAATCCGTCTATCACAAGCCTCACCAGCTCCATCCAGCACGGAATTTCTGCCTCGGTGGCAAATGTAATTTTCCACCCGGCACTTTCTGTTCTGTTCAGCATCTCATAACTCCTTTCAAAATCAAACCTAAGCTGCAGCGGATAAAACCGTTCGTTTTCCCGGTACATATTCGGCGGCATTTTATACATGGCCGTGAATGCACTCGTAAATGCCTGCTGGCTCCTGTAGCCCGACAGAAGCGCAATATCCACGATTGGCTTTTCAGAAAAGACCAGCAGCTTTGCAGATTCTGTCAGCTGCCTGCGTTTCATGTACTCATGAACCGTCAGGCCGACCGTATCGGAAAACACCCGGTGCAGGTGGTATTTGGAATAATGGACTGCGTCCGCAATCCGGTCCAGATTAAGCCTTTCAGTCAGATTTGCTTCAATAAAGTCTATCGCCAGAGACACCTCCTCTATGCGGTCCATCATTCAACACCTCCTTTTGCCAGATTAGTATATATGATTATGGGATGCGTGTCTTAAGAAATCTTGCTCTTCTTCCATGAAACGATAACCTGCACGCTCCGCACACAGGCCCCCGCCTTCAATGAAAAACTGCCCCTCATTAATCTATAATGCGGAGCAGCCGTGTGATTTCTATTCTTATATATTATTTTTCAATCTTCTCAAACTTCCTTACGATGGTCAGCAAAAGCTCCACCACCTTCTCCATAGACTGAACCGGAATAAACTCGAATTTGCCATGGAAATTGTAACCTCCTGTGCAGAGGTTGGGACACGGAAGGCCCATATAGGACAGTCTGGCTCCGTCGGTGCCTCCGCGGATTGGTGATACTTCGGGAGTGATCCCCACTTCCTCCATCGCCTCTTTCGCGATATCAATCAGGTACTTATAGGGTTCAATCTTTTCCTTCATATTGTAATAGGAGTCTTTTATCTTCTGCTCAACGGTTCCCTCACCGTATTTCTTATTCAGGAACTCTGCGGCAGAAGCAAACAGCTCCTTCTTCTGCGTAAATTTATCCATATCATGGTCACGGATCAGATAATCCATCTTGGCATACTCCACGTCTCCGGCAAACTGATCCAGATGGAAAAATCCCTCATAACCGTCCGTATACATCGGATTCTCAAAAGCGGGAAGAAGACTTTGGAATTCCATTCCAATCAAAAGTGCGCTTTTCATCTTGTTCTTTGCCCCGCCCGGATGTATTCCAACGCCATGAATGTAGACTTTTCCGGATGCCGCATTGAAATTCTCATATTCCAGCTCTCCCAGAGGACCGCCGTCCACCGTATAAGCCACATCCGCTCCGAACCCTTCCACATCAAAGAAATCAGCTCCTCTGCCAACCTCCTCATCAGGGGTAAAGCCAATTCGGATTGTACCGTGGGGAATCTCCGGATGCGCCAGAAGCCAGGCCGCCATCGTCATAATCTCGGCAACTCCTGCCTTATCATCGCCTCCCAGCAGAGTCGTACCGTCCGTCACAATTAAATCCCGGCCCTCACAGTCGGCCGTGAACGGAAAATCCTTTACCGTCATCACAATGTTCTTCTCTTCATTCAGAACAATATCTCCTCCGGCATATTTCTCCACGATTCTGGCTTTCACATCCCGGCCGGACATGGCGGGTGCCGTATCCATATGGGCTACAAAGCCCAGGGAGGGGACATTCTTTTCAGTGTTGGCTTCGATTGTGGCATAGACATAGCCATGCTCACTCAGGCGTACATCCGATGCACCCATCTCCTCCAGTTCCTTAACCAGTTCCTTTGCCAGAACAAGCTGTTTTTCCGTGCTGGGGACCTGTTCCTCCTCGTCTTTTGACTGCGTGTCAAAAGAGACATATTTCAGAAAACGTTCTGCTACTTTGCTCATATCTTCACCTCGTTATTATTTAAAAAAATTCCACACATACATACTTTACCATAAATTTTGATTTTCTGCGAGTCCCGGCATAATATTTTAGTTAAGTAGGTGAGGACGCCGCCGCAGGCCAGCGGACGGGGTGGTGAGGTGTGTATATGAGTCTTCCGTCCCCGGCGATAACCTGGACCGGGGAAGTAGGCGGAATCAATTGCGGAGGGGACATGGGAGTCCGCCGGTGCTTGGCGAGGTCCCTCACGAGCTTAGCACTGCCTCGCACTCCAAAGAGTGCAAACGGTCCCCGCAGCAATTCATTCCGGCCGGATTCCCCCTTCACGACCAACCTCCCACGGGGACGGAAGACTCAGCCATCCCCCTCACCACACCGGACCTGGTCCGTTCCGGACGCGTCCTCCCAACCTCAGTTAAATCTCTATTTATCGGTGAAAAGCAGAAAAAGATAAGGGGCCAGCAGGGAAGGCACGGCATAAACCACGCTGACAGCTCCTTCATAGAAGAATCGCATCAGCAGGGCCGTGATCGGTGTGAAAATCTCGATGGGAAGGTACATATAGTAGTTCAGCAAACCGTAGTGCCCGCTGTACTGCATTGCCTGTTCCAGTACAAGGGACAGGAGAGAGTAGAGGGCTAAGACAGAAGCGGCCCGGAAACAGACGCTGCGGGTGTATATTTTGCGTAATCTCAGGCCAATGATGATAAAAAACATCGCGGAAATGACGCACTGGGCGTAGAATATCACATCCCCTAAATACACTGCCCACGCTCCGGCGGAATGCAGGGCCAGGGAGCTAATCACTTTTATAAGAAGTCTTGTAAGAACCCCGGCGGCCAGGGTGTAAAGCGGAAGTTTCAACAATTGTCGGTTCATGTAATTTTCCTCCCTCCATAAAAAGCAGATTAGATAAAACTATCAGTTACCGGCAGATACAAATACCATCCTGTTCCAGAGCGAAGATTGCCCATTTTCATAAAGAGCGGACTGCATCTACTGCATAACGGCCCTGTCCTCCTCCGTGTAAAATTCGATGGCGGTATCCGTGGGGCCGCAGGAGACATAATACTTGCCATTGCTGCTGCCCAGAAGACGCCAGCTGTCGTAGAGACCCTGATTTCTTATTTTCTCCATCTCTTCCCTGCTGTCAAAACTAAGAATCCAGAACATGGCCTGGGTGACGGAGCCCCTGTTTTTGCCGTCCATTAAGAGCGGTTTAATAGGATGGAAATCCACATAGAGGTTCCCGTTGCGGAGGGAGTAGCAGAAATTGTTTTTCCAGTTTTCCGGCAGTGTGAGCGTATAATCGGGAGTCGTTATGACTGCGCTGTCTTTTGGCGCAATTATCCGGAAAACGCTGCCGTCATTATTCAGGAGAGCGCCGTCGGAATTAATAGTTTGGCCATAGCCATTCTGTGTGGCGGCAAGCATCCAGCCGCCGGAGTTAAAATAGTAGTTTTCATAAATCCCGTCCTTGTTTCCGTCCAGCCAGAGATCGCAGTCCTGTACATACGTACCGTCGTCTTCCTGCCAGCGCCAGTTGGATACGCCGTCACTGACAGCCGGTCTTCCTGCATCCTGTATCCATTGACCGGCAAATACAGGGAAAGTGAAAAACAGCGTCATGACAATTGCGGATGAAATAATTTGTAAATTCTTTTTCATAGATAGCCTCCTTAGACAGATAGCCTCCTTTAAGAGTTAAAGTCAGGGTTCCTCTCCATCAGTATCAATACAGAACGGATGTCCCGCAGGGTCGAGTAAGGTGCGGGAGGTCGTAAAAAACTGCTGAGCCGCTTCAACAGCCCCGCAGGCCAGGGCAAACTCAACGCCTTCCTCCAGATTGTCCACCCAGAATCCAGATGAATCATCTGCCCCTGTTTACCTTTCTCCCAGGGCCATATCGGAGGTTCATACCCCTCGATCTCCTGAAATGCAAATACGGCTCCCTCCGGCGATGTGACGGCGGCCCATCCGTTCGCGGCAGGAAGAGTCAGTTCCCACCCCAGAAGCCTGCTGTAGAATTCTGCCATAATCTGTGCGTCACCACAGTCTATTACAGTGTTTATTCTATTAATCGCCGGTCGTTTTGGTGTGTTCATACTTACCTCCTTGAAGAAATTGATTTGGTTGACTTCATTGTATCATGATGGGGATGAGTGATCTATAGAGATTGAAAATCTTAATAATTATGATACCACGCAGTGCAGAGCAATCCGGTATCAAAGGGGGCAAAAGACCTTTTGCTCCCAACATCATAATTATTTAATTGAAGACTCTATCTTCTTTGCAGTCCCGGCTTGCGACAACCTTCCCACGGGACGAAAGACTCCTCGATCCACCTCCACCGCCCGTCCGCCGTCCGTCCCTGCTGCGTCCCCACCTGCTTAACTAAAGTCCCCGTTGCAACTTTCGCCCATTTAGTATATTATTACATGGGGGAAATTTACACCGAAAGGAAGAGAAAAATGTACCGTTTATGTATTTTTGATCTCGATGGGACATTGCTGAACACAATTAATGCCCTGACTTATACGACTAATGTTACGCTGTCGGCCCTTGGCCTGGGACAGATTGTGCCGGAGCAGACGAAAAAGATGGTCGGAGACGGCTATAAGAAACAGATGGAGCGCGCCCTTATGGCCTGCGGCGATGAAAATCTGGTTCATTATGAAGAAGCTCTGACGCTATATATGGAGAACTTCGCGAAATACTGTATGAAAGATGTAAAACCTTATGACGGAATTCCCCAGCTTCTTGAATACCTGAAGAAAAAAGGGATGAAGATAGCAGTATACTCCAATAAGCCGCATCATCAGGCGGTGGAGAATATTGAGACAATATTTGGAAAAGATTATTTTGACTGCGTCAGAGGCGAGCAGGCAGGAACGCCTAAGAAGCCGGCTCCGGACGGGGCGCTGATCGTATGCCGTGAACTGGGGATGCAGCCCGGTGACTGCCTGTATCTGGGAGATACAAACACGGATATGAAGACGGGGATTGCGGCCGGCATGGATACGGTGGGGGTAACCTGGGGCTTCAGGGACAGAGAAGAGCTGGTGGCGCTGTCACCCCAATATATAGTGGATTATCCATCCCAGGTGGAATTGATTATAGAAAAAGCTGACACAGGGAATGAGGATTTGCAATGACTGTAAATACCAGATCACGCTTACCGGGCCTTTTTGCCCGGCTTTTGCTCCTGCTTGTTTTATCTGCCGCTGTAATCCAGACGGCGGGCTGCAGCCGGTATAATCCCGGCAGCAGTGACGTAAGAAAGGACCAAGAGGCATTAACAGCGTCTGACGGGGAAGACAGGCTCAACGTAGTGACAACGCTGTTTCCCTATTACGATTTTCTGCGTCAGATTGCAGGAGACAGGATAGAACTGACCATGGTGGTTCCGGCCGGTATGGACAGCCACTCCTTCGAACCCACGCCGGCCGATATGATTACGATACAGAATGCTGATATTCTGGTATGTAACGGCGGCGCAATGGAACAGTGGCTTGATAAAGTGCTGGATTCTTTTGGAAACGGCGCCGGTCCCGGACGGGTCGTGACAATGATGGATTATGTGGATACGGTGGAGGAAGAGATTGTCGAAGGGATGGAAGCGGAGGAACATGACCATTCCTCAGACCGTCACAGCCATGAGCATGATGACGGACATGAAGTCGAGATAGAGTATGATGAGCATATCTGGACTTCCCCTGTGAACGCTATGAAGCTGACGGAGATTCTGGCCGGCGTGCTTCAGGAGGAAGACCCGGCCCATGCGGCGGACTACCGGGCAGGGGCTGATGCGTATGTAGAAAAACTGGAGGCTCTTGACAGAGAGATACGGGAAGTAGTAGCCGGCGGACACAGGAGGCTGCTTGTGTTTGGCGACAAATTTCCGCTGCGTTATTTCTTCGATGAATATGGGCTGGAATACAGGGCGGCATTTACCGGATGCAGCACGGATACGGAACCCAGCGCAAAGACGATAGCATATCTGATTGACAAGGTCAGGGAGGATTCGATCCCGGCAGTTTATTATCTGGAGCTTTCCAGCCACCGCGTGGCTGAGATAATCGGGGAGGAGACAGGAGCTGAGCCTTTGCTGTTCCACTCCTGCCACAACGTGACCAGAAGACAATTTGATTCGGGCATAACGTACCTGGAACTGATGGAGCAGAATGTGGTGAACCTGAGAAAAGGACTTGAATAGATGGGATTATTGTTAAAATGTGAGCATGTTGATTTTGGATATGAGAATCAGGATGCGGTCATTGATGTGAGCCTGGAGGTCAGCACAGGCGATTATATCTGTATCGTGGGCGAAAATGGTTCCGGTAAAAGCACCCTGATGAAAGGGATTCTGGGGCTGTTAAAACCTACGGAGGGAAAGATTGAAATATCGGAAGAGCTTAAGAAAGCCGGTATTGGTTATCTGCCGCAGCAGACGGCGGCGCAGAAGGATTTTCCTGCCACCGTATTTGAGGTGGTTATTTCCGGCTGCCTTGGAAAAAGAGGAAACCGTCCGTTCTACTCCCCAAAAGAGAAGCAGACAGCTCTTTCCAATCTGGAGAGGCTGGGGATCGCGGACCTTAAGAAAAGCTGCTTCCGGGCTCTGTCGGGAGGGCAGAAGCAGAGAGCGTTGATTGCCAGAGCCCTCTGCGCCACCGATAAACTTCTGATTCTGGACGAACCGATTACAGGGCTGGATCCTTCGGCAATACAGGACTTTTATAATATTATAAGAAAGCTGAACCGGGAAGAGCAGGTGGCGATCCTGATGGTATCCCACGACATGGCGAATATCGTCAGACAGGCGGGAAAGATTCTCCATCTTCAGCAGAAGGCGCTTTTTTGGGGAACGGTTCAGGATTATTTAAAAAGCGGCATAGGAAACCAGTTTCTGGGAGGTGAGGAGGAATGAGCATAATCAGTGAAATGATGTCCTACCCATTTATTGTGAGGGCGCTGATAGGCGGTGTACTCGTCTCTCTCTGTGCTTCCCTGCTGGGAGTCAGCCTTGTGCTGAAACGTTATTCCATGATAGGGGACGGGCTGTCCCATGTATCCTTCGGCGCCCTGTCGGTGGCTCTGGCAGCGGGCTGGTCGCCTCTTAAAATTTCAATCCCGGTTGTGGTGCTGGCGGCCTTTTTCCTTCTCAGAATCACGGAGAGAGGAAAGATAAAAAGTGATGCCGCCATTGCGATGATATCAGCCAGCGCACTGGCAATCGGTATTATTGTGACCTCCATGACTACAGGGATGACCACGGATGTGAGCAGCTATATGTTTGGAAGCATTCTGGCCATGAGCAAAGAGGATGTGCGGTTTGCCGCCGTTCTTTCCGTCATTGTCCTCGGCCTGTTTTTATTCTGCTACAATAAGATTTTTGCCGTGACCTTCGATGAGAATTTTGCAAGGGCCACCGGTGTCAATGTTTCGATTTATAATGTTCTGATTGCCGTTTTGACTGCAGTGACGATCGTGATCGGAATGAGGATGATGGGAGCCATGCTGATTTCCAGTCTCATTATCTTTCCGTCCCTGACGGCCATGCGGATCTTTAAAAGTTTCAGGGGAGTCGTAATTGTATCCGGGGTGCTTTCTATCATCTGTTTCAGTATCGGAATGGTGATATCCTATATCTATTCCACTCCGGCGGGAGCCAGTGTGGTAGTCGTAAATCTGGCGGCGTTCCTGATATTCAGTCTGGTTCAGGCGGTGCGTCAGGGGTTCAGCTGGTAGAGATAAAAGCCGCAGGGCGGCCGGTATGAGATACTTTCATACCGGCCGTTTTATTGACCGTAATTCTCACCTGCTTGACTTTATTCCATATTTGTGTAAAAATAATAAATTAGGTTAAAACTACTGTTAAACAGAAAAGAAGGTTGATAATAATGACAAAGATTGATATTATTTCCGGTTTCCTTGGAGCGGGAAAGACGACATTTATTAAACAGCTCCTGAAGGAAGCCATCTCAGGCGAAAAAGTAGTGCTGATTGAAAATGAATTTGGAGAGATTGGAATTGACGGAGGCTTTTTAAGGGATGCGGGGATCGAGATCCGTGAGATGAATTCTGGCTGTATCTGCTGCTCCCTAGTCGGGGATTTCGGAAAATCCCTGGAGGAAGTCCTGACGAAGTATCATCCGGATCGTGTAATTATTGAACCGTCCGGCGTCGGCAAGCTTTCAGATGTCATGAAAGCGGTGAGAGATGTGGCTTCCGAGATCGAAGTCATGCTGAACAGTGCGGTTACTGTTGTGGATGTGAACAAATGCCGTATGTATATGAAGAATTTCGGCGAGTTTTTCAATAATCAGATTGAGAATGCCGGCACCATCATCCTGAGCCGGACCGATATTGCCGGCGCCGACAAGGTGAAGGCGGCGGTTGCGATGCTCCGGGAGCATAACGCGGAAGCCAATATTGTGACGACTCCGTGCGGCCAGCTTACAGGCGCACAGCTTCTTGAGATCATTGAAAAGAAGGACGATATGGCGGAGGAATTGATGCGTGAGGCCAGAGAGCATAAAAACGCCCATTCCCATCACCACGATCAGGAGCATGGAGAAGAATGCGGCTGCCATGATCACGGGCATCACCATGAGCATCATCATGAAGGCGGACATGACGGTGAGTGTAACTGCGGCTGCCATGAACATGAGCATGATCATCACCACGGCCATGACCACGGCGAGGAATGCGGCTGCCACGCGCATGACCACGATCACGCACATGACCACGACCATCATCATCACGACCATGATGAAAGCTGTACCTGCGGCTGTCACGATCATGACCATGATCACGCTCATGATCACGCTCATGATCACGGCCATCATCATGCCGATGAAGTATTTACAAGCTGGGGCAGAGAGAACGTATCCGCCATCAGCCGCGATAAACTGGAGGCGGTGCTGAAGGAGCTGGCATATGGACAGAAATACGGTCAAGTTCTCCGTGCCAAAGGTATGATCCCGGGTGAAAAAGAGGGCGTATGGATTCATTTTGATTTGGTTCCGGAGCAGATTGAAATCCGTGAAGGTTCCCCTGACTATACGGGCAAGCTCTGTGTCATTGGGGCTAACCTGGATGAAGAAGGACTGGCGGAGGCATTTAACGCCTGATTGACAGAGTTAAGGCACAGCCGGAAGCGGGCAGACTGTGCATAAAAGGAGAAATAAGTAATGGAAGACGATAGAATGCCGTTATTTCTGATAAACGGTTTTTTGGAGGCAGGCAAAACTGCTTTTATCAAATTCACGCTTCAGCAGGATTACTTTCAGTCGGAAGGAAAGACTTTACTGATCGTTTGTGAAGAGGGCGAAGAAGAGTACGAAGAGGAGTTCCTCAGGGAGACGAAAACAGCCGCCGTGTATATTGATGAGATTTCAAAGCTCACGCCGGAATACCTGGAGGAGCTGGAGCTTCTTTATAATCCGGAGCGTGTGCTGATGGAGTGGAACGGCATGTGGAACCCGGAGGGGCTGAAGCTCCCGGCCGACTGGGATCTTTACCAGCAGATTACCATTGTGGACGGTTCCAGCTTTGATTTGTATCTCAACAACATGAAACCGCTGGTGGGCAGCATGGTACGTAATACGGAGATGCTGATCATGAACCGCTGCGACGGAATCGAAGATCTGGATACCTACCGCAGAACACTGAAGGGGATGAATCCTCAGGTACAGATAGTATTCGAAGATTCGGAAGGCGAGATCAGTGAAATCTCCGAGGCGGATCTTCCATACGATGTAAATGCCGATATAATTGAGGTGTCTCCGGAGGCATACGGCATCTGGTATATAGACATGCTTGATAAACCGGAGCGGTACCGTGGAAAGACGGTTGAATTTACGGCAATGGTATTAAAGACACCGGATTTCCCGAAAAACTATTTCGTACCGGGCAGAATGGCAATGACATGTTGTGAAGCCGATATGACATTCTTGGGTTTCATGTGCAAAGCCAGAAATGCAAGGCTCTTAGAGACAAAAGAGTGGGTCAAGGTGAGAGCGCGCGTTGAGTATGAATACAGTCCGGAATATGAAGGCGAGGGACCGATGCTCTATGCAGAATATGTGGAGAAGGCGGAACCGATTAAAGCGATTGTTCAGTTTTAGGCTGCACTGCACAGGCACTGTTTTGAGCAAGACAAACAATAATTAAGATTGAAAAGAGCAGGCAATCTTCCTGCTCTTTTTTCTGTCACCGTAAAGTCTGGCGCCATGAGAAGCCGGTTTATCAGCCGGATGCTTACTGCCGCTGCATTTTCGCACGGTCCGCGCAGCAAGTGCGCAGTCCTGTCTGAACTGTTACGTTCCCCTCGCCTATCTGGAACATTTTAAATCCCTCACCATGGACTTCGTTTGATTCAAGAACGACAGTGAATGCGGCCGGATCCACCTCTTTTACAACCTGCTGGACAAAAAACATTTCTTTATTATTGCAGGCGCAGATCACAACTTCTTTTTTATCCATTTTATATCCTCCCATTCCCTTTAAAATTGTGCTGCCCCTGTTGCAGCAGGCGTCAATTGCTTTCGTCACCTGCTCGCCTTTGTCCGTCACAATCATGGCCATCTTTCCGGCATTAATGCCATATACCGCTTTGTCAACAACGACGGCAAACAGGAAATTGATAATCATGCCGTATACGATTCCGTCCATATCACGGAACAGGATGCCTCCGATCAGGATAATTCCCACGTCCGACAAAAAAGCGATTTTACCGAGGGATAAGTAAGGCTTTAAGGCTTTTACTGCCATTATGATAAAGTCGGTGCCTCCGGTAGAGGAATTCTGCATATAGATAATGGCATAGCCCAGCCCGGCCAGCACGCCTGTGCAGATTGCCGCCAGCATCCTGCTTCCGGTGTATACCGGGAACAGGGGGGCAAGATAGTCGATCATAATTGATGAGATGACCATACAGCGCACGGAACGCAGAAAGAACTGTTTGCCCAGGAGTTTGTAGCACAGCGTCGCTACCGGAACATTCAGGACAATGATTGTGAGGCCGACGGGCAGTGCAAACAGCCGGTTGAAAATCAGGGCTATTCCTGAAAAACCGGTCATCGGAAATGCGGAAGCCGCTGCAAAGTTGTAAATACCTACCGCAATCAAAATACTGCCTAAAAGTTCCACTCCGATTATTTTCAAACTGCTTATAAGTTTTGTTTTCATCGTTCCAGCCTCTCTTTCTTTTAAACTACTTTTAAACGCACAAAAAAGAGCCGTTACGGAAAATAATATATAATCCGCAAAAGCTCTTTTATGATTTTATTATATAGGAACCGCCGCTCCCTGTCAATGGGATTTCGCGGCTGTCAAAATTCACAACTCCGAATGGTTCCTGTTCATACCCAATGAACTATTCCGACATCTTGGGGACCGGTGTCGGCCGTCTCCTGTCAAAGACCTCAGACACGTCGAATAGATCGCTTAAATGGTCTTTGGTGGGATTGGTTTCCGGCAAGTCGTAATACATACGGAAACCGTCCAGATTCCGCCGTCCCTGTCTCATATAATCGTCGCCGATCTGTACCCAGTACTGGCTGGAATCCACATTGCAGAAATAGCGGAAACCTTTCGAGTGCAGGTACTGGTAGCGTTCGCTGCTGGTATCATAGGGCTTCCAGCCGCCGATATCGCTGCCGAAGGGGAATAAAATAATATCGCACGGCCCGGTCAGCGTCTCTACTTCGGCCTCCCACTTGTCTGTGTCGGCCCGGAAATGTTCCATGGATATGGTTCCCATATTGCGGTGGCCCCAGCTGTGTGAAGCCAGTTCAAAGCCGTTTTCCTTCAGGCATTCCGCCACCTTGGCGGCTTCCTCCCGCTCTTTCTCATAATCAAAACCGGGATGCTTTGCTTTGTACTCGTCCGTATTATAGGAAGCTGCGGTACGATAGCCGAGGATGCCGTTATATCCGGTAAAGGCAATCACGGCTTTGGCGCCTTTATAAGAGAAATCAGGGTGTTCGTCGATGAAATCCTGAAGCAGGGGGACCAGGTCATAGGAACCGACCAGTACGGAGCCGTCATCCAGCTTCATCTCATTTGTCGGCCTTCCGTCCTCCCCGATAATCATCTTGGTGGCAAAACCGTCTTTTTCCATATATTCATAATAACAGACATCGTCCTGCGACATGACAAAGGGCTGTTTGCCCGGAGGCAGCATAATGTTGCCTTCCACAAAGTGCGGATTGCCGTCCTCCCCTGTTGTCTCGTAAGCTACGTCGTGAAGCCGGACAAGTACAAACCCCCTGTCGTACATGGACTGAAGAATTTTCATAAATTCATCCTTGGTAGTCATCACCTGGTTATAGCCCTTCTCCCTGGAGTCTCCGTCAAACGCCTTGGAGGTGTCTATAATCAGGGAGTGGAAGAAGACATGAGTCACCTTCTTCGGGTCGGCCCGCACGAGAGCGGTTTTATTCTCTTCATATCCGGCAATAGCCGCTGTGACCTGTTCGTCCGAAGCATAGGGACTTTCGCTCAACATGGCGATAGCGCCGTCATAGTCGTATCCTGCGGCCAGAAGACCTGCCCGTGACAGGTAACTTTCCAGGCTTTCGCTGTCCGCGTCCGCAGAAGAAGACTCCTCAGAGGATGATTCCCCGGCAATCCCCGGATTATCAGAGTCTGCCGGTCTGGAAGGATTGGCGCCGGTCAAAACCTCGGCGATAGAAGCGCCCCTGGCCTCCAGACTTTTATTCCTCATATAGAGGTATCCTGCTATGCATAAGAGAATGGCCAGAATCGATCCGAGTATAATGTAGGGCAGTATCCTGAGGAACTTCCTTTTACGTCGTCTGGAATAGCTGGAGTACCCGCTGTTTTTCAATGAAAATTGATCTTTTCCCATAGTATTGCATCACCTTTATCTAAAATTATGAATTAATATGTTAATGAAACTATCTGTAAGATAATTGGACAAAAAAGTAGGCCGTAAAAAGCCCGGCATATTATTATAACATAGAATCAAACCGATGACTATTACAGTTTACTTAAATTTTACTGGTAAATGCCGGATTGATATGGTTCACATCCCCCGCAGCTATAAAATTTTGTCGGAAAGAAAAGAACGTTTCATGGAACGCGGAGTCATAAGTACATGCATTCTGTCCATATCCTGATTAAAGAAGGAAATAGATGCGGAGAAAAGGTATGAAACGATTAACGGCGGTTATTTTGACGATTATGATGGTCCTGCAGACAGGGCTTTACAGTGTGTATGCTTCTGTCCCGGAGATTCCGGCCGAGGCAGCTTCAGCGATGGTACAGGCGGCGGACGGGCCGGAAATCCAGGCGCCCGACGCGATCCTGATAGAAGCTTCCACAGGAACGGTAATTTATGAAAAAAATGCGGATGAGGCCAGGAACCCGGCCAGCGTTACGAAAATCATGACGCTGCTCCTGATTTTTGATGCCCTGAAATCAGGGAAGATACACCTGGATGACGAAGTCGTAACCAGCGCCCATGCAAAATCCATGGGAGGTTCTCAGGTTTTTCTGGAGGAGGGCGAGATTCAGACAGTGGAGACGCTCATTAAATGTATTGTCATCGCGTCGGGAAATGATGCAAGCGTAGCGATGGCTGAATACATAGGGGGAGACGAGGCCACATTCGTTAAGATGATGAACGAGAGGGCCAAAGGCCTGGGAATGGAGAACGCCAATTTTGAAGACTGCTGCGGACTGACGGATTCCACGACCCATGCCATGTCGGCCCGGGATATCGCCCTTATGACAAAGGAGCTTATCACAAAATATCCCGAGATATTCAATTATTCGACCATCTGGATGGAAAACATCACCCACGTGACGAAGCAGGGGACAAAAGAATTCGGACTCTCCAATACGAATAAGCTGCTGAAGATGGCGACTAATTTTGAAGTGACGGGACTTAAGACAGGTTCCACGTCCCTGGCAAAATACTGTCTGTCCGCAACGGCCAGAAAAGACGGAGTGGAGCTGATTGCCGTTATTTTAGCTGCCCCGGATTTCAAAGCCAGGTTTGGGGATGCCCTGACCCTGCTTAACTATGGATATGCCAATTGCAGGATGTACCGTGATGAAGACCCGGGGTCCGTGCCTCCGGCCGTGATTATAAACGGAATTCAGGATACGGTACCGGCAAAGCTCAACGGAATTTTTTCCTATCTGACGATGAAAGGGGAAGACTTCGGAGGAATCGAGAAGGAGTGGGTATTTGAAGATGAAATTAAAGCGCCCGTAAATGAAGGGGATATCCTCGGCTATCTCGTATACCGTTTGAACGGGCAGGAGATTGGCAGAGTGGAAATCGTAGCCGCCGAGAGCATCAGAAAAGCGAATTTCCTGGATTATCTGAAACGGGCCGCATCCAGCTTCTGTGTGTGAGATGCAGTACTGAAATCAGCAGTAACGGCTGATGCTGTCTGAACTGATATAAATGGTCACTGTCAGACGGAGTTTTGGCACTATTACATAGTGACAAATCCTTATTTCTTAATGTTGAAATATTTCCCTCAGGCCGGGTATAATAAAACTATCAAAAGAAATGACCGGCCGGTCACTTTTATAAAACTGGAAACGTAATAAGAACGGAAAATAGAGTAAAAGTGGAAAGAGGGTAAATGTATGAAAGAAAAAGTTCAATTATTCGGACGGTTTTTAAGCGGAATGGTTATGCCGAATATCGGTGCATTTATTGCATGGGGGCTGATTACCGCATTATTCATCCCGACGGGCTGGTGGCCCAATGAAAGTCTTGCGGCACTCGTATCGCCGATGTCAACCGTGCTTCTGCCGCTGCTGATTGCCTATACGGGCGGCGCTGCCATTCACGGCCAGAGAGGCGGTGTAATCGGCGCTATTGCAACAATGGGCGTAATCGTAGGTTCCGATATCCCGATGTTTATCGGCGCGATGATCGTAGGTCCGCTGGCGGCCTGGGTTATGAAGAAATTCGACCGGCTGTTGGAAGGGAAGATTCCTGCAGGCTTTGAGATGCTTGTCAATAATTTTTCACTCGGCATTCTCGGCGCTGTTCTGACACTGCTCACACTGAAGGGAGTCACACCACTTGTTGAGTCATTAAACGAGGCGATGAGGGCAGGCGTTGGTTTCTTCGTGGACAATAAACTGCTTCCGATGGCAAGTATTTTTATTGAACCGGCAAAGGTTCTGTTTTTAAACAACGCGATTAACCATGGAATTTTCTCACCGATGGGAATCCAGCAGGTGGAAGAGACCGGAAAGTCAATTTTCTTCCTGCTTGAAGCCAATCCCGGACCGGGACTCGGCGTACTGCTGGCATACTGCCTTGCGGGAAAAGGATCGGCTAAAAGCTCAGCGCCGGGCGCTGTCATCATCCATTTCCTCGGCGGTATCCATGAAATTTATTTTCCATATATCCTGATGAACCCGCTCCTGCTTCTCTCAGTCATTGCAGGCGGAGCCAGCGGTATCTTCGTAGAGCAGATGTTTGGCGCAGGCCTTTCGGCGCCGGCTTCACCGGGAAGTATTATTGCAATCCTGGGCATGACGCCGAGAGGAGGTTATCTTCCGGTTATACTTGGGGTTCTGGTAGCCACGGCGGTATCCTTCTTCATTTCCATGCCGATTCTCAAATTCGCCGCAAAGGATGAAGATCTCGAAAGCTCAAAGAACAGAATGAAAGAGATGAAGAATGCGGCAAAGGGCATCGCTGATGAGAAGAAAGCAGTGGCAGTTGATACGAAGGACATCAGGAAAATCGTATTTGCATGCGACGCCGGAATGGGCTCCAGCGCAATGGGAGCCACTGTCCTTAAGAAAAAACTGACGGCTGCGGGACTTGGCGGTATTGAGGTTATGCATTTCCCCGTATCATCCATCCCATCCGACGCGCAGATTGTGGTGACGCATCAGGAGCTGGGAGAGAGGGCAGGCCACAGCAACCCGAATGCGCGGCTGGTTCTGATTACCAATTTCCTGGCAGCGCCGGAATATGATGAACTGATTAAAGAATTATCAGGCAGATAAGGCCGGCGGGGCATAAAGATTCTTGTAATCCGGATACGGATAGAATATAGTTAAGACAGAAACAGGGCATGCCATCCATGCCCCGGTTCTGTCTTTCTATCGATTGGCGGCATAAATCCTCACGGTGTGGGGCCGCCGGACAAGATGAGGCAGAGAGCGTGGGAGAGGGAACGGTATTGATATGGATTTTACACCGAGAATGCAGCAGATACTTTTAATTATGCTGAATGAGGACAAGGTCATATCTGTCAAAAACCTGGCGGAACGGATGAATCTGAGCAAACGCACGGTTCAGAGGGAACTGGAATATCTGGGCAGGGCCCTGAAGGAATATCATGTAGAGTTCTGTTCCAAAACCGGGACAGGCGTATGGCTGGAAGGGGCCCGGGAGGACCGGGACAGGCTTTTGCGCCATCTCAGTGAAAAAGATACCCTGGATGCTTCCGACCGTCCGGAACGGCGTAAGAGGCTGATACTGGAGATATTGAAGGACAAAACATTGAAAAAGCTGTATTATTACAGCGAGCTTTTTGGCGTAAGCGAGGCTACAATCAGCGCGGATCTGGAGGCGGCAGAGGAATGGTTCGAGCCTTTTAACCTGAAAATCATCAGGAAACCGGGCTACGGAATTTCCATAGAGGGCAGGGAAAAAGATTTCCGTCTTGCCCTCAGGGCTTTTATCGATGAGAATATAGATACGCATTTTATCAGGGATATCTATGAAGAAAAGGATCAGGCTCTGTTTGAACTGGTGGGCAGTAAAAATGACAAAAATATCTATAAGATTTTAAATAACGATCTTCTGCTTAGGGTGATTGCCTGTATACAGAGGATCAAGGACCGGAGACTATTAAACCTGACGGAAAATTCGTATGTCGGACTGGTACTCCATGTGACGATTGCCGTCAACAGGATTTTAAAGAAGGAAATACTGGAAGAGAACCAGGCCATGGTGGAATCGCTCAGGGGGAATGATGATTTTTGCCTCGCGGGCAGGATTGTGGAAGAGCTGTGCAAAGAGTTTGAGATAGAGATTCCGGAGATTGAGACGGCCTATATCTGTCTTCATATTAAGGGGGCAAAGGTGCAGCAGATTGAGCTGGATGAGGATTCCAGGGCAAGAGTCAGCGGCCAGAGGGAACTGCTTGAGGTGGTAAACCAGATGATCGACCGCTTTGATCCGGTTGTTGCATGGCAGTTAAAGCAGGATGAGGAATTTGTGGTACACGGCCTGGCGGCCCATCTGCAGCCTACACTGGTACGCCTGGCCAACAATATGAAGATAGAAAATCCGCTGCTGGATCAGATAAAACGTGATTATGCGGCAATATTTGAACGGTGCCGCAGCGTTGCAGAGGTGATTGAAGAACATTACGGTTATCCGGTGCCGGAGCCGGAGATAGGATATCTGGCGATCCATTTCGGAGCGGCCATGGTGCGTCTTGAGAGCAGCAGGGAAGTCAAAAGAAAAGTCAACATGGGGGTGGTCTGTGCGAGCGGAATCGGTATTTCCCGCCTGATGTGCTCCAGAATCAACCGTTTTTTCAATGACCGGATCAACCTGACGGCGTATGGATTGAATGATTTATCGCCCTATGTGCTGGAGCGGACCGATTTCTTCGTTTCCACGCTGCAGCTTAAGGAGGCGGCTGACATACTCTATGTGAGTCCTCTGCTGACTGCCCGGGAGATGGAGCAGATAGCAGCCAAGGTGCGGGAATATGAACATATGCCTGCAGTCAGGCAGGAAGACGAAACGTTCACAAGGCAGCTTGAGGAAGTCAATTACATGGCGGCTCAGATCAAGTCGCTGATTCAACGCTTTCAGCTTGTCAGGACGGATGAGACAGTCACATTTGAGGAATTGCTGGTACGGGTGGGAGAGGGACAGACACCCTACGCCGACCGGCAGAAAATGATAATAGATGCCTTAAAAAGAAGAGAAACCATGGGCTCCCAGTTCTTTCCGGACTTTTCCTTCGCTCTTCTCCATGCAAGGACAGCCGGCGTAGCGCGGCCCGTCTTTACTGTTTTTAAACCGGAGACAGGAAAACAGTTCCTTTCTCCTGATATGAAAGGGATCAGGGCTGCTATTATCATGCTCATGCCGGAAGAAGAGCATGTGAATGAAAATGCCTCCATGTTAGGTTATCTGAGTCAGAAGCTGGTGGAGGAGGATGAATTTTTAAACACCATTATGACGGGAGAAGAAGAGGATATCAGGGGGCTGCTGTCGCGCTATCTGAAAAAATATTTTAACCGGTATCTGGATAAAATATAACGTTATTGTTCACACTCCGCCAAAAAGCGGCGTGCTGTGAATAATAACACGTTTCGCGATGCACAGAAACGGCAAAAAACGCCGTTGATTGTGGTGAAAAGTTCACTTTTCATCGCGTCGCGCCGTTCAACTCGGGATTTTCGTGCAAACTTCAGCTTTTGTCACCATCCAATGATGCCAAATGCAATTTTGTTTCTGTTGAATTGTATCCGGCAGTCAGGATATAATGAATTCAGAGAGCCTGGAGCGGTTCGGCCGGAATGGCCGGCGCGGGCCATCAGATAAAGCACTGTGTGATATCGAGGAGGAAAGAGAATGTTTGGTTTTGGAAAGAAAAAAGAACAGACCGAAAAAATTCAGAAACCGGAGCTTTTAGAAAAGAAGAACATCAGGCTGGACTGCAGCCCGATGGCGAGAGATGATGTAATCCGCGCAGTCGGACAGCTTCTCTGCGACAGCGGATATGTGGATGAAGGTTATATAGAAGCGATGATTAAAAGGGAATTGTCGTTCCCTACCAATATAGGAAACGGAATTGCTCTCCCCCATGGAGTGGAAGAGGCCAAGAAAGAGATTAAGCACTCCGGCATTGCGGTGATGGTATTCCCGGAGGGAACCGACTGGGGAACCGAGAAGGTTAACCTGGTCATCGGTATCGCAGGGGTGGGAGAAGACCATCTTGAGATTTTAGCAACAATAGCGGAAAAGATGGCAACGCCTGAAGCAGTGGAAGAACTGATTAAGGGCAGCGCCGATGATATTTACGCAGCATTTACAACGAAAGCCTGAGAAAGAGCGCAGGCGGGTTAAGCAGCATATTTTAGCTAATGAAAACGGAGGTTGGAAATAATGAAAACAAGAGCGGTAAGAATGTATGGACTTGATGACTTAAGATTAGAAGAATTTGAATTACCGGAGATAAAGGATGATGAGATTCTTGTAAAGGTAATGAGCGACAGCATCTGTATGTCGACCTACAAACTGGTTAAGCAGGGGAAAAAGCATAAGCGCGCGCCCCAGAACATCGATACCAACCCGATTATCGTCGGACACGAATTTGCCGGTGACATCGTGCAGGTGGGAAAAAAGTGGCAGGATCAGTTTAAACCGGGACAGAAATTTTCGATCCAGCCGGCTATCAATTACCAGGGCAAGCTGGACTCGCCGGGATATTCTTATGAGTTCTGCGGCGGAGCCGCCACATACTGCATCATTCCTCATGAGGTAATGGAGATGGGCTGTCTTTTAAGCTATGACGGCGAAAGCTATTTCCAGGCATCTCTCGGCGAACCGATGAGCTGTATTATCGGCGGGTACCATGCCAATTACCATACGAACAAGAAAAATTACGAGCATGCCATGGGAACCAAAACGGACGGCAATATCCTGATTATGGGAGGCTGCGGACCGATGGGACTCGGAGCGGTAAGCTATGGCATACAGTTTGAAAATAAACCGAAGCGAATTGTAGTGACCGATGTAAATGAAGACAGAATTAACCGTGCAAGGGAAGTGATTTCCGAGGAGCATGCCAAAGAAATGGGCGTGGAGCTGCACTATGTAAATACTGCCGGGATGGCGGATCCGATTGCGGAGCTGATGGCCATTACACAGGATCACGGATACGACGACGTATTTGTCTATGCCCCAATCAGGCAGGTTGCGGAGATGGGAGATAAGCTGCTGGCATTTGACGGCTGCATGAACTTCTTTGCAGGGCCGACCGACAGCCAGTTTAAGGCGGAAATCAACCTCTATAACTGTCACTACACAAGCACGCATATCATGGGAACAACAGGGGGAAATACGGATGACCTGATCGAGGCCAATGAGCTTTCGGCCAGGGGAGCAATCGAACCGGCTGTTATGGTAACTCATGTGGGCGGAATCGACAGCATTGCAGAGGCGACGAAGAATCTGCCGTCTATTCCGGGAGGCAAAAAACTGACTTATACCCAGTTCGATATGCCTTTGACCGCTATCGATGATTTTGCGAAGCTGGGAGAGAGGGATCCGCTGTTTAAGAAGCTGGATGAGTGCTGTAAAGCGCATAAAGGACTCTGGTGTGCAGAGGCTGAGAAGGTACTGTTTGAGCATTTCGGAGTAAAGTAATAAAAAGCGCGTTTTGTGAAGGACAGAGTTCATTACAGAAGGACAGAGCTCAGGGGAGGCTGTGACCGGTACCGGTCACAGCCTCCCCTGTTTTTGAAGCTGTCTGTTTCACGGCAGCCCTGCACGGCGCAGGTTTTGCCGGGTGGTTTTTCATTAAAGGCGGTGACCTGTGCGCGGAGCGTGCAGATTATCGTTATTTCTCCTGTGTCACAGGGCCGTAGAAGCCGATAAGATATAAACCGCAGATTCCTACCAGAGCATAGATAACTTTGGACAGCATGGAAGCGGAACCAAAGAGATAGGAAACGAGGTTAAAGTTAAAGAACCCGATAAGCCCCCAGTTGATCGCACCGATAATAGCTATGGTGAGAGCGATTACATTTATAGTTTTCTGCATATTCTACCATCCTTTCCTGTATACGGATTTTTCCGTTTTGCTTAGTATTCTCCCGAACAAGAAAAAATATACGGACGCCGGAAAATTATCAGGACAGGAATGATTCCGACATCTGGAATATATTGGAATAATTATGGAAAAGGGAGATTCAGCTTGCTGGATATTGTTAAAGAACTGGTCTGTGATTTGCGTATTACACGGGTTCCCTGTCTGCCAGAATATTATGAAGGCGTATGCAACTGGAAGGGAAATATCATCCCCATTGTCTCATTGAGGAGCGCCGGCGGTCTTGATCCTCTTCAGGACGAAGATAATGTGATGCAGGGATTAATCCTGTCACAAAGGCAGCCGGACTGGAATGCGGTTTTCTGATTGAGACGGAGCCGCAGATTCTGAATGTCTTTTCAGACAGGCAGGTGGAAGGAGAATTGCCTGACAAGAACGGCAGTGTGCTGACGGTCGGGAAGATATTTGAAGGGGAAGATAAAATCGTGGCTGTAATTAATCTGGAAGAATCGCTAGGAAAAATGGTGGTATACGAGTAAAAGAAAGTGGCGCAGACCGCCGTCCTCAAAAATATGCCGCAAAGGCCCTGTAACCGGAGTGAAACATTCCGTTAGGGCCTTTGCGGCATTTACTGTTGGAAAACAGATGAAAGCAGCTGGATGACGGTTTATTTTGCCGCTTCCTCTGAGAAGGCGGTTGTAACAAGATCCTCATAAGGAACGCGCTCTTTCAGTTCTCCTGCTTCTTCCAGGATGTTTTCCAGAAGTTCGAAGCTTTCCTTCTCGAAAACCGTATCGTTTTTCCAGGTGTCCTGCTCCTTGTAGCGTTCTATAATCGTTGCAATCGTGGCAGTGTCGGTTTCCTTAAACTGCGGTTTTATTGTCTCTGCAATTTCCTCTGCGGAATGTGTGTTCACGTACTCAAGTCCGCGCTGGATGGCATTGGTGAATTTCTGGATTATTTCAGGATTTTTTTCCAGATAGCTCTTTTTTGCACTGTAGGCAGTATAGGGAACATATCCGGAATCAACGCCCAGAGAGGCCACTACCGTTCCGCTGCCTTCTTTTTCAAGCCCTGTGGCAAATGGTTCAAATTCCACAGTGTAATCAGCGTCGTTGCTGGTGAATGCGGCTGCGGTTAAGCCGAAATTGATGCTCTGGTCGATGGTCAGATCGGTTTTCGGGTCAATGCCGTTCTTTTTTAAGATGTATTCGAAGATCATTTCCGGCATACCGCCTGTCTGCCCTACCACGATGAACATTTTTTCCATATCGCGCAGTTGCTGTCGAGAGGCCACGATTCTATAGGGATAGTGGTAGATCCCTGTTTTCTCAACCAGCCCTAAGTCAAGTAAGTGCTCCATGTAAGTCACAAATTTCTTCTTGTGCATGGGATAGCCCATCTCTTTCAGGCTGTCGGCAAGGAATTTTACCGAGGTAAAACCTGTTTCGTCCTTTTCTAGAAGCCGGATAGATTCAATGAGCATAGTCAGTTTCAGATTTTCTTTGTCCGCTCTGAAATCATAGGAGGCAAGATTGCCAAGGCCGTGTTTGAGGTATATATCAATGTTGCCGTCCTTATCCACTATGATTTTCTCAACCAGAACCTCAATATCTTTCCGGCTTAATTCTTTCTTCTCAAGAACCTCGTTCATAATGTCCAGCGCTGTCTGTAAGCTGGGTTTAATTGTGGTGGAGGGTATATGGGACTCCTTTGTCAAATCCTGCAAGGTTTTTTCAATAGCGGAAATGCGTTCCATTTTATCACTTTGAAGGGCTGCATAGGTTTCAGTGATAATCTCATTCATGGAGGGATTGGCAGTTATCTCCTTGACCTTTTGTGTTATAAGAATCTTGAGTTCTTCCTTTACCTTTTCAAGTTCGGCCTCTAAACGCTGTTTACTGTCAGTGGGAGTGTAAGTTTCCACCTTTAACTTTGACAAATCAAAATTCTGGATAATATTTGCCAAACTGTCACGGCAGAGAACCAGATATTTAACAAGAGCGTCCATCAATGTTTCTTCTGTAACTAAATGGGCATACCGGCAGAACTGCTTTCCTTTCTTATTGTATGTACCGCACAAGTAATATTTCCCGCGGTTAGGGCGGTTAATTGCTGTCAGTTTCATTCCGCAATCTTTACAGTACAGACAGCCGGAAAAAAGGTTTATATGGGCTCTTTGGCCTCTGTACTGGCTGTGGTGGCGGCTGTCTTTGACTTCGTTTAACAGCTTCATGGTATCATCATCAAAGATTTTAGGGTGATGATTCGGAAATATATACTGATTTTCTTTAGGAACCTTTTTATCTTTTCCGTTTATTGTAACACGCTCTCTCTTGTGGGTTCTGAGAACGCCGTTGTTATAGTCATTAAATAAAGTGTCCTTTACCATTCCGAAACTCCACTGATAGGCAACCTGCTTATTATAGACAAGACCTAACGATTCATGGCGTTCTTTATCTATCATGCTGGGGGTAGGAACACCGCGTTCGGTGAGTATTTCCGCCGTTTTTCGGATTCCGTTACCGTCCAGATAAATTTCTTTTTCCAGATTAAGGATAGCGGCGGCTTCTTCATCAATCAAAATTATCTGCTTATTAAGAGGGTGTCTGGTATAGCCAAATGGCGTCTGACTGACAAGAGTTCCGCTTTCCTGTTCCATGCGTTTGATACGTTTTACCTTCCGACTTGTATTTTTTACATGACGTTCATTATCCCATGTTTTAATGCCTATTATATCATCATCAGAGTAAAAGGAATCATAATTATCATCAATCAGAATAACGCGTTTTCCCATTTCCTCCATTTCTTCAAGAAAGAGCAGTACCTTCGCATTGTGTCTGCCGATACGGGATAAGTCCTTTGCAACAATGACGTTAATCGTATCAAGACTAGCCATCATTTTTTGAAAATCAGGTCTGTTGAATGAATAGCCGGAAATGCCATCATCTTCATAAATGTGGCGGATTATCATGTTATTTTCTTCTGCATATTGTTGGATAATCTTTTTCTGGTTTTCAATAGACGAGTAGTTCCGCTTATTATCGTCTCTGGAAAGCCGAACATAGCCGTCTATAATTTGAGGGGTATCTGTTAATGTTGAGATCATAATATCGTCCTCCTTATCGTTATATCTATATTGTACTATATAGGGGAAATAACACAATGTTGCGAATGATTAGTGAAAATGGTTCTTCACAATCTCACGCAACCCCTTTTCCATGTTTTCCTTCCCCTCGATAATGGTTACAACAAGATACCCCTGTTTTATCAGACGTTTCTTTTTTTCGGCAATTTCATTACTGTCAGTGTCAGCCTTTTGAAGTAAGTAACAGATTTCTTTTCCTTTTTTTATAACAATCACCTCTATATATGCTTGCTATATCATATGCAGTTTGAGGCTTATCCTATAAATGAAATTTGAAATGGGCAAAAGTAAAACTTCGGGACAACTTGACCCGAAGTAAAAAGGAACTATTATAATAATGCCTGGCCACTTCTTCAATGGTCTGGAAGTAAAATGCCGTATATAGCTCGGTTACAGCCTGCGTTATTTCTTTTGGCTTGAATCCGGAGTTTTCCATTGTCCAGATAACGTAGCCACGACAGGCATCATTACTCAATGGGTCTACTGCCATAGCCTGAATTTCCTCAAATGTTTTTCCTATAGAAAAACTCCTTCTTGAAAAACAAGGGAGCCGAGCCGGAATATTTGGCCTGTTACAAGACAGTGAGGTCGGGCGACTCCCCATGATATGATGTTACTTATTAGATTCCCGGATGGGTGTAGGCATGTTCACCCCATAGTATTTCAACTCTCCCCATTCTGATGGCAAGGCGTTCTCATTGCCTGTGACGGCTCACGGCTTGCAAGGCCGCTTCACGCTCGGACTGTGACTAAACGCAAGTATCAAGGTCTTTGTGTTTTATCCGGCTAACCAGCCACGGCCTGCCTGCGGCATGAGCCTTTTCGCTCTCCCCATTCTCTGACAATGGGGGTCATGGCGGGCCTGCCACTGGACACATCAACCCTTCGTATCCGGTATCTTTTTATTCAGTTTTTAAATTGCAGTCAAGGCGTACTTTTCTTCGGGCCATATTGACCCGTGGTTGTTTGCCTCTCATAAGCCAGTTCAAAAATCGCTTCTCTGTAAAGTCAATCTAGAGAATTTTTTAAAAATTTTCTCATAGACTTTAAAGCCTTTTCAATGGAATAGCATACTGCCATTTTGCTGACACCTTCGACCTTTGCAATATCCGCCTGGCTCATGCCTAGAATGAAATGGGCATAGACACGTTTTGCCTGTTTATCCGGCAGATTGGATATGGCGGTATGAAGCTCCTGTATGGAAATTTTGCGTTCATACAGTTCATAGGGAGAGGGAGACACGAAAAGCGCTTCATGCTCGATTCCGTCATTTCGGTCAAGGGAGTAGTAGGCTTTGTGACGGTATGTACGTAGACGATAGGCGGCCTCCTTGCGGTCAAATTCTTTGAGCAGTTCATACACCTCGTCAGGTACGTCAATAAAATTGTCGCTGGTATAAAACGGGTAATAGTCCCGGAGATTTATAATAGTCATGATGTCCTCCATTTCGATGTTGGGTGAATGAGTAACCGAAATAGAGGACGGCGGAGATCGACATAGGGGCTGTGCTTCGGGCCATGTTGACTTGAGCGTTTTACGTAAAAACATAAAAGCGCCCAGAGGGTGTGAAGCCGCACGGACGCAAAAAATCTTTTGTGATAAGATATGATATTTATCGTACCTATAGTTAAGAATACCTGGATGTAAAGTAATTAATTTTTTGTGGATTAAAATTATAGGGACTATAAGGTATAAAAATAGTCACGGAGATACCTCCTAAATATTGTTTGTTACCGAAAACCAGCGATACTTTGGGATGAACAATATAAAAGAGAGCACTTTGATACTGCGAATATAAAAAAGCATATCGAAAGGCTATCCACCATGGAGAAAAGTCCTCTATGCAAGAACAGCCTGCAAACAAAGGACAAGGAAAAACACAAAAGCCGCCCTGAAAAAGGCGGCAAAGGTCAAAAATAATACATTGGAAGTATAGAGAATATGGGGATTTTACATTTGAAAAAATCAATCTTACCTGTTGTTTGGGGAAGTACCAGGGTTGGAACCATGACAGATATAAATGCCTCTTATCCATATTATAGAAAAGAATATACAATCGCTTCTCTGCTAATGTATTCCGGCTTTTTCATTTCTGTAAAAAAGACATATCCAGTAATATGATTTTAGCATAATTCCCATTCTCCAATCCATTTTTTCCTTGAGTAATTATATTGACGTCTATATACCTTTCCATTTTCACTTTTATATCGCCAACCAATAATTTGAGCAAATGTTATAGTAGAATCTTGTGTTTTATTCTCTACAAAATTTTCATTGATAGATAAGGGTTGGGAAGTCATAACTTGAGCAGACGAAATTGTTGTAAACACAGATAAATTCAATACTAAAGTCGTTAATGACAAGATTATTCTTTTACTTTTTGTTTTCATAAGAAAACCCCTCCTTTGCATTTTTAAATATGTGTAAATTGGAATAAGAATCTTTTATTTCTGATACCGTGCCAAAATAATCCCCATTTAAGTAAATATCATATCCCCCATTTGGGTTTATCACCAAAAAGGAAGTTTCAGTGGTTAATTCTACCGTTTGTTGCTGATCTATATAAGATATAGAGTATGGTTCTAATACAACAACGGATATTAATGCCAGTATTAATGCACTAATTAATAATACTATTAGATTTTTTGCAGGTGACTTTTTTCTAGGATTATCATCTAATACGATATGAAATCTTTGAGCCAGAACAGAAGCTGATTCACTATTAAAAGTCAATACAAAGTAATTGACTTTTGATGTAGTGTTTTCTTTAGCAATAAACAAAAGGCATTCCAAATAATGAATCTTTTTTGATTCATCTAGCTGCTTTGTAATAGCTAAATCAACTCGTATTTCAAGAATTTTATCAATTTGTTGTTTCAATATATATATTAATGGATTCCACCAATAAATAATAGCAATTACTTCAACAAAACATTTTATCCATAAATCATGATAATAGTAATGAGTAATTTCATGCTTAAGTATATAATATAAGTCTCTTTCAGATAATTCTATGTTAGGTAACACAATATATAGTTTAAATATTCCAAAAAGTAGTGGAGCTGTAATCAAGTCGGACTTGATTACGGAAAAATTTGATATTTTTCCATAAGGTTTTTCCAATGATGTAATAATATCTTTTATGAATGTATTGTCACTTTCCAAATTTGTTTGAAGTGCTTTTTTAAATTTCACATAAATAAAGATAGTTCTAATTCCAATTATCATAGCTCCTAATAACCAAACCAACAAAAAGATATGGTGTATGTATAGATAATACGTATGAAATTTAAAAATCGGAAAATAAAGAATCGTAAATACACTAGGTAAAACTAATTTTTCAGCTATTGTATATTGAAATGAAAATTCAAATGGTATGAGTAACCGCAAATGTAATAATAAAATGCCTATGAGCGCTCCATTTACTCCTATTTGCTGTATTCGTTCGTATTTATTTAAATAAAAAGATAATGCTAAAATTGATAAATCGCAAATAACCATTATTGTAATTAATGAAGCTATTGACAGAACCATGCTATTTTTCCTCTTGCTCAAGTAGTTTCTTTCTTTCCTCTAGCAACTTTTCTAACTCCTCAATAACTTTTTTCTCGTTTTTTTCATGTTTCAGTAAAGTAGTAACTAAATTGGGTATAGAAATATTCTCGTTTTCTTCTCGTAAATTTCTTGTGAATTGTTGAAATGCCATTTCTTTTTTAGAAATAGCAGGTTTATAACTACGTGTTAAGACGGTACCGCTATAAACAATGTCTGCAACAACAATATATTTTTTGTTTAACAATTTTCTTATAACAGCTTGAACCGTATTAATATTTAATGAACTATTGCTATTGGCAATTTCCGAAGCTACCAGTGGTGTCTCGCTTTTCCACAATATTGTCATTACGTCCATTTCTCGTTGAGTTAATGAAAGTTCATTAGTCCTTTTAGGCATGTATCATAATCCTCCAATACCATATTTGTATAATATATTATTAATGATACATTATTAATAATACTGTGTCAATAATAAAATTGCATTATTTTCCAAAGCTCTTGACAACTTACATCGTACAGAATATACTTATTATGTATTATAAATAATATATTAGTATTTAAAGTAATGTATTGAGGGAGGTGAATCTAATGTGTCTTTAATAGTTGGTCATATAGGTAAGGTGATTTATGCTTAAAAGATTTATGTAAAAATAAAAGGGAAAACAAATCAGCCCTTTATATTGGGATTAAATGTAACTGCTTCATCATCTTTATGGGTAGTACGTGAAATGTATAACGGCCGTAAAGTTAAATATGGCTATTTTATTGCCAAACCTATTTTGACAATTGGAAATAAGATGTTTATATTGATAGCAACAAGATTGATGAAATTTTCCTGATGAAAGGGACAGCCAAAAGCCGAGAAATAGAATGCGAATTAAGAAAGTAGTGGTTTATCAATAAGGTTTATCAAAACATTACAAAGAGAGATAAAAAAAGATGAGTGAAAAAAGTCAACTGGCAATAAAGCTAAAAACGATTACAAACGACTGAAAAAAGAAGGATTAAAAAAGACAAGTTAATCAGGAAATCATCAAAAATGGAAAAGGGTAATAGGACTGTAACTTTTCCTAATCATGGTCCTAATTCTGAAATTCCTATTGGCATCTTAAGAAGTATTTGGAGTCAGGTTGGACTAATTAGGAGGATTTATATGGATATTGAGTATTATGCAGTATTTAATTACAATGAATATGACAACCATGAAGAGAGGTATGGGATAGCAATTACATTTCCAGATATCCCGGAAGCCAATACTTGTGCCAGAAATGATAAAGAAGGAATAGAAATGGCATTAGAAGTGTTACAATTATCTCTTATTAATGATGACGGAAGTAGTCTTATACCTGATAAATTGCCAATCCCAACGCCATTAGAACGTATTGAGTTGGGAGAGAGTGAAAAAGTATTTCTGATTAAATATCGAACACAAGATATTGATATACGCAATTTCCAATTTTTTAGATAAGTTTATGCTGTGCCATGCTTGGCTTATTTTTAGGAGGTATTTTATGGGAACAATTAATTGTCTTGGAATCTCAATTAAAATAAAGAAAATTCTAGCTTGTTTATTTTGGGCGATATTTGGGGTATGTTTACTTACTATACCAACTTTTGCGGCAGAAAATATTGGTGGTGAACCAGTTGATCGTAGCGGAACAGTGACATATATTAGTATTCCAAATGAGGATGGTACATTTACGACACTTGAAGGCAAAGAGGCACAAGAATGGTATGAGAGGGCTGTTCGTGAGGGGAAGCAGCGAGAATCTATACTTGAGTCAGAGTATTCTGGCGAAGGGGTAAAATCAGAGGCAGAGACACGCGGCCCCTTTCATTATAAGTATCGTTATCGTGAGTCTAGCAATAGGAAAAATGTTGAGCGTACTGAATTGGAAAAAACAGTGACAAATAAAATAAGAAATGATTCATCTTCTCAACAATCCTATCAATTAAGTTTAAGTGTTTCTCAAAGTTGGTCTGTTTCTCCTTCTGTTGAAGGCAAATATAAAGATGCTATTAAAGCTAAATTAGGTGGTTCTTGGGGAAAAAGTTATAGTAAAACAGATTCTTTTACTATAAACGTAAAACCCAGGAAAACTGTTTGGGTAACTTTCATTCCAATCATGGACGAATCAAAGGGGAAGGTGCAAAAATATTATATACCACGTGGCGA
>ENA-OWNX01000209-OWNX01000209.1-gut-metagenome-genome-assembly--contig:-NODE-209-length-31684-cov-6.165438_pt1 | contig 31684 bp, 37 predicted proteins | sample MGYA00248250_ERZ651778 | MGnify/ENA primary metagenome ERZ651778 (study PRJEB26908, sample SAMEA4031702) | gut metagenome | biome: gut; feature: normal infant; material: stool | place: China | collected 2015...
TCTCGGGTTATCTTCCGAGGTAGTGCCTTGTTTCATCTCTCCTTTCTCTACTTCTACTTCCGCCCTGCTGGGCGCACATCCCCACAATGCAGCATCTGGTTTCCACCAATGTACAGCCCGACATGGCTGACCGGAGTGGATGAAGCATAGGTTTTTGTAAAGAATACCAGGTCCCCCGGCTTCGCTTCCTCCCTGGCAATCACAGCGCACTGGTCAAAAATTCCCTGTGCAGATGTCCGCGGCAGCTGATAGGTCCCGGACTGGGTGTAAATCCAACAGATATAGCCGCTGCAATCAAAGGACGTCTGTGGATTGGAACCGCCCCATTGGTAGGGAAAACCAATGTATTTTGTTGCCTCCGTAAGCAGGGCCTGATAGCTTCCGTCCCCCATGGCGGAGCCGGCTGCCATCCCTCCCGGAACAGCCGGGCCATAGACAGCTACCGTATAAATTCTCTGTGCATTTGCCACCTGCTCCGACCCTATTTCCAGTCCCAGCCGCTGTTTGATGTTGGCATAGATCGTTCCGGGATCTGGAATCGGAATCGCCGCAGTATAGGAATCCCCCTCCTCATCCTCCCGTTCTTCATATTCCACAAAGCAGTCCACAAACTCTTTTTGAGCCAGAAGTGACGGCTGCGCGCTACCAAAATACATGGCATAAAATACAGACTTCACCCATTCAATATCCAGTTCCCCATCCTCTACATGGTCAATATCTGCAATCAAATCCTCCAGAGAGGTAAAGTTGGTCCGCATATCCACAATGTATTTCCGGTACTCCTCCGGCACCTGGCTGGAGATCGCTCCTTCCCGAAACACCTGATCGACCGCAGACACATTATGGGAGCTGGCCCCATCCATGATACTTAACAACATTACAATTACTAAAATAAACGGCAGCAGAACTGCCGCCACAACCGAGGCAATCACCGTTCTGCCTCGCTTATCGGTTGCTACAGCGATTGCCGCTTTGACGGCAAAAATTGCTGCTGGAGCTGCCATATCTCTTCTCTCCTCTCTGTCCGCACCTCTGGTTCTTTGCCTTAAGATAGCAGGGATATGGCCTGTCCTTTACACCATGTGTCGCTATATCTGTTCTCCATTATATACAATATCGGTTTTTAATCAACCGATTGGAACGCTGTATATACACTATAAAGTAGGTTAAACTGTTGATATCGTGTATGAAACGGGGTGAACACATGACTGAACACAACGCAAAGGAAATTGGCCTGCGTATCCGCCGCCAGCGGGAAGCTCTTGGCTATAGCCGGGAACGGCTGGCTGAACTTTCTGAAATATCCAATTCTTTTCTCTCAGATATTGAGCGCGGTGGCCGGGGATTTTCCATTGCTTTGCTTGGAAGGCTCTCCCGTGTGCTGGGGCTCTCCGCTGACTATATCCTGTTTGGAACAGAACAGGCCACGGATATCAGCGACATCACAGACATGCTTTCCGGTCTGGATGGGAAGTATATTCCTAAACTCAAGGAACTTCTGGGTGCCTATCTTAAAACGATTACGCTTGCTGAAAAACAGAATGATTAATGCAAAAAGCTGCCGCTGTATGAGCAGCCTTTTTCAACTTATAAATGAAAACCATCCATATCGTCAAAGCCCTGCTGGTGATACTGGGCATTCTCCTGCTCCATCATCTCCTCCGTCCGCGCCAGGGCATGTTCCAGCACAGCCGTATCAAATCCGACGCTATGGTATCCCTCCTCAATTATCCTGTAATAAACTTCCGAAGGCATCCCAAGGGAGCGCTCGTCATTCATCACGTAAACCATGGCAGAAACATTTTTTCCTTCCAGTTCCACATCCATCATCTCCTTCCGGTACAGATGAGGCCAGCCCTCATACCGATCCAATGCCGCCTCATCAAGGGGCTCAATCTTCCATAACAGAACCGGAACAGTCGCCCCTTCCTTTGGCTCCACGGTGGCAACACCGCGGAATAACAATTCATAATTTTTAATTTCACTGGCCCCTACCACTTTTGCATACGGGCAGCGCTGCTCCATCTGCGGAAGATTTAAATTGCTGCCATACGCAATATACAGCCGGTCTTGTACTGCTTTTTTTCCTGTCCTTCTTGCCATCCCTGTTTCTCCTTTACATTCCTGTCATCATAGAAAAGGCCGGGGACTGTGCCTCGGCTTCCACATGCATGGTTTCTTCCTGTTCTCTGGTTTCTGATTCTATTGCGGGGACTCGCCCTTCCTGCATCTGCAGCTCCTTCTCCCGTTTCATACGAAGCCGCTCCTTCTGCGCCTCGGCCTGGGCCGGATCCTTCCAGGCAATACAGCCATCCAAATGTTTCAGCAGGTGGAGCCGCGCCGTCTTAAACTCATCCCCGTTTAATCCCAACCGCAACAGCCAGGTCCGGAACGTATATTTCTCATTGGTTGTCTGTGTTTTCCTCCGGCTGGCATTGGTCTGGTTGAGAGCCTGGGCCCCGATGGCCAGACAAAGTTGGATGTATGCCTTGATTTTACCTGCATGAGTGGTCCCATTAAACAGCCTGAACTCAATGGTTCCTTTCTGAAATACACTATGCAGGTTCAGGCAATGATAACGGCTGTTATTATAATGCTCCCGCTGCCGGCTGGCTCCGTTGTACCAGATCTGCCTCACTTCCTCCAGAGTCCCCGGTTTCTTCTGGTTGAGTTCCTCCAGAAACCGCTCCTCCACTGGCTTACACCAGCGGTTCTGTCTGGCCACCGATACCTGCAAAGCCTTATAGATTAAATCCTCCTTTGCCGCCATGATGTTGGTGATGTTGCGGAGGGTCCTTGCGTCAAACGGCGAAGCATCGATATGCACATGGATCCCGCAGCTGGAATTCGCCAGGGCTCCCGCCTCCCGCAGCTTCCGCACCAATTCCTGTATGGTCTCGATATCCTCATACCGGCAGATGGGACTCACCATTTCAGTCTGGAAGCTGTCACTGGCTCCCACACGGTTCTTTCCTTCTTTTCTCTCCGGTTTAATGCTGGAATCGCTCATGAACTTCCATTCCCTGCCCTGGGGATCCAGCGCAGCATAGATGTCATAATAAGTTCCTGCATAGTAGGACTGGGTGCCAAAATAAGCGGCTACAATCTCTGCCCCACGCTTCCTGGCAATCCCTGTCAGCTCGATCTCAATCCCAAACCGCTGCTGTTTCATATCCATGGAACCACCTCCTGGTTCATCGACCGCCTGCCTTTCCAAACAGCTTCGCCTTATAATCCGGTACCGTCACCATCAGGTTGTAACGCTCGTTCCCGCATTTATAGAGACACACACCGCGCTGTGGATAGCGGATCAGTCTGAATTCACTCGCTTCCAGCTGCAAGGTGTCCGTATAAAACTTCTCATCCACAGCCCCTGCATTGAACAGAAACTGGTGGGTGGGAATAGAAAACAGCGGCTTGGTATATTCTCGAATCCCCTCAATATTAAAATCCTCCAGATTCTGACTGGCAAGAATCACAGAGGAGTTTTTCTTTCTCACACGTTTCATGAAATTTCGGACATACTCCACCGCCGTCAGGTTGGAGAGGAACAGGTAAAATTCATCCAGTCCCGCCACTGTATTGCCCACGGTCAGAAGCCGGTTGCTCATAAAGGAAAGGGTATTAAACAGCAGTGCATCACGTAGGTTCCGGCTGGCCTGCAGAACCCCTTTCACTCCAAAAGTGACGAAGCTGGAATCCGTAATATTGGTATGACCGTTGAAAAACTTTGCCTCCGGTCCCCTGCACATGGAGTGGAGCCCCAAAAGGATGTTCTGCAACAGCTCTGCGGTATACAGCTGCCGCTCCCCGCTGTCAAACCCTTTATATTCCGCCTCAATCAGCCCGTACAGTTCAGAAAGGGTAGGATAATCTTTGGATCCCAGCATCTGAAAATCCGTCTCATCCGTAAGACCGCACCTGGCATAGAGGCGTTGGACCATAATCTCAATCACGTCAATCTCCCGGTCCGTGAAGTCCTTATACGAGCGGAAAAAGTCTTTTAAAAAGCTGATATGCTGGCTCAGCCGGCTTCGGATCCGGAAGGTTTCCGGCGCATCCGGATCTTCCAGACCTTCCCCTTCGTCCCACACCTTTGGCTCCAGGGGATTGATCAAAAAACGGCCGCCCATCAGATCAATGAAGCAGCCCCCAAGATTGTTGGTCAGATCCTCATATTCCATTTCCGGATCCAGGCAGATGACATTCAGCCCGGCCTCCCGCAGGTTGCACAGGATCAGCTTTAACAGATAGGATTTTCCCTGTCCGCTGTTGCCCAGGATGAGGATGGAACCGTTGGTCTTATCGTCTGCCCTCTGGTTAAAATCCACCAAGATATTGCTCCCGAACTTATCCCGTCCCACATAGAAACCACGGGGATCCGTTTTCCCGCTGTAATTAAAGGGATAAAGGTTCGCCACACTGCTGGCCGGCAGAACCCGCTCAAACTGATCCCGGAATACATTTCTCCCGCTTGGTATCACACATTGAAAGCCCTGCTGCTGGCGCAGAAGGAGCCGGTCCACGTTCAGTTTTGAACGGATCAGCTCGGTCAGCACCTCCGTCTGTAACAGCTTCAGGCGGTCGTATTCATTAGCAGTCAGTTCCATGTAAACAGCCGTATGCAGGAGCGGCTCCCGGTTGCGGTGGGTCCTTGCCACAATCATCGCCACATCCTGGAGATTGCTCTCCGCCTGGACCGTCTGCTGTAAGTCATTGGTGCTGGACTGATTCAGCCGGTTCTTGCTGGCGGCATTGCTGATGATTTTCCGCTCCTCCGCCGCACTGACATGGCGGGTATAAATCTTTAAGGTGACCCCATCCTTTTCCCCCAGCCGTTTTAAGATCGCCTGCTCCTCTGTGGAAGTCGGGTACTCCCTCAGTGCCCACACACATCGGTATGTGTTTCCGCAGATGAAGTAGTCAGTTTCAAACTTCATGACGGAGGGCGCAATCATATCCAGAAATTCCTGGATGCGCACATCCTCCTTTTCCGCCTCCGGGGCGGTTTTTGCATGTTTCAACGTTCTCCCTCCTTGATTTTGGCGCAAAAAAAGCGCCGGACACATCTCTGCATCCGGCGTCATGCCGTTTTCGTTCTTCTGTTGTTACATCCTTGGATTTTGCTGCATGTTCTGCGAAGGTACTATCATGCCCAGGTAACGGTCCATCTGGTGGTCGACCAGGTCTGCAACCATTTCTGCAAATGGGGCCAGATTTCCCTCTACCGCATAGGCTTCCAGGGCATTGAAATAATCCAGCCGGCTCTCTTTTGCGATAGACACGGCAGGGAATCCGTTTGCTAAAAGCTGATAGTTCATAATCAGGCGCGAGGTCCTCCCATTGCCATCCGGGAAAGGATGGATACGCACAAACTCAGCGTGGGTCCATGCCGCCAGCTCAATGGGGTTCATTTCTTTCCCCTTCCATGTGAGGTCGGCATAAAAATCTTTGACCTGCCGGTACATCTCACCAGGTGATGGCGGGGTATGCTGCGCTCCGGAAATGTACACGTCTACGTTCCGGTAAATCCCTCCCACAAAAATATTCTCCATCAACAGTGCATGGATTTCCTTAATGATTTTTTCATCCAAAGGCTGTTCCTTTGCGATACACTCCTTCACATAGCGGTATGCCTTCTGGTGGTTGACAGTCTCATAAATCTCCCTCAGCCTCTTCCCGCCTATGGTAATCCCATCCTCTAAGAGCACCTTTGTCTCCATGAGGGTCAGGGTATTTCCCTCAATAGCGGTAGAGTTATGGGTATATTCTATCTCAAACGCCTGCTCGTAGGACTGCAGCGTCAGCTCCGGGATGGACGCCCTGCCAGACTGGTATAAATCCCTTTTTCTCAATAATTCCGGGTAATTCAAGCAATCCACTCCTTCCTTCTCATAATGATTGCATCTTTTTTACAGTATACCACAGTTTGATTAAATCGTAACCACCAATTTACTGTTCCCATCAAGGCTGGCTTTACAATTCCTATTGAAGTTTCTTCAGCCTCCTGCATTTAATCATCAGGAATGATCCACCGAGCCCCGTCAAAATCCTCGAACTTCTCACTAGTCACGTTCTGCTCATAATACACCGCCAGAATCCGTTTGATGTCTTCCTCATCCGCCCGCCTGGAATCAAATCCTTGTTCCTTCAGGGACTTTTCAATGCGGTCCAGATACGAAAACACATCCTTTCCCTTCTGGTTCCGAAGACGGATCAGGATTAAAAATTCACGGGCCGTTGCCATCTGTACCTGAATCCGGTCTAAGAAAATCTGATCCCGCTCCAGCAACTGGCGGATGACCGGATTGCGTTCTTCTTCCGCCCGCCTGCGCAAAAATCCCTTGTTCTCCTCAAAATTCTCCCGGCTGTTTAAGCATAGCATCTCAATCTCCGCCACACCCTTCAGCACATTCATCAGAGCATACACCCTCGCTCCTACACTGGATTCTGAAAGAACTGACAGATTGGTAGGCCGGATCATAAAGTACACCAGCTCATCGCCGTCATAGGTCTCCAGGCTGTACTCCGTAATCCTCCTGGTGTTCATCAGCTGCCTGGTGGAGAGCCTTTGTTTGGCTGTTGTCTTTCCTTCCCGTTTCCCTTTTCTGCTCATCTGGTCATCCTCCATTCAAAAAATTGCTGCCTGAAAAAATAAGCGCAGGCATAGCTGATAAAATCCAGGATACTGGTATCCTCAAAACGGATGGTCAAAAAGGCATAGGCAGCCGTAATAAGCGCCGGGATAATCACCCCAGTCTGGACCGCCGCAAGCACAGAAAACAAAACTCCTACCCCAATCACGGTCAGATCCCGAAGCTGCCACAGCCACATGACAGCCCTTGCCTTCAAATGTTCCGGGTAAATATACATCCTCCACCTCCTACAGTTCCATGGACATACCGGACGTCTGGTCCTGTCCACACTCCTTTTCATTTGTAAATTCCTGCTGCATGGCCGCCAGTTCCGCCTTAATCTGCCCCAGCTTGTCAAGGACCTCACGGCCTGCTTTCTGGGCCTCGATGAATGTTTTCAAGTCCATTCCCTGATCCAGATTTACATAGAAACTGCCGGCCAGCTCCCGCTCCGCCCTGCTTACAATCCGAATGGCCCGTTCATAAAGGGACGGCGTCTCCCTCATAGTTTTCTTTGGGTCTCCCATCTGATACACGCCTCTTCTCAGACGGCAGTAACCGCTTCCATCCGTATTCGCCAGCCGCCAGAGGGCCGAAGATATGACCGTTGCGCGCATCGGCTCCCCCATCACGGCATGGCCTTTACAGTTTTCCATCACATAATCATAGATTTCCGACATGGGATGCTCATCCCCATCCCGCAATAACGCCTTAATGTAATACAGTGCCATCTCTGTGTTGGTATGAAAATATAAGTGCAAGAACTCCACCTCCTTCCCGCGGTTACATCCCAAGCTGAACATTCTTCTGGTACGATTGGCTGGTTTCCGGCCCTTCCCTTATGCCTTTCCCCAGCTCCTGAACCGTTTGATTCCCCATGATCTCACATACAGGGATCCGGCGCACCGGAATCCCCCTGGCTTTGGCATACGCTGTTTCCCGCTTCATTCCTGCCGACATCCGGTCACCGCATATCCAAAGTTCCTCACACCGCTCCAATATATCCAGCCCAAGACGGATTCCTATTTCCCGTTCTTCCGGCACGGAATCATTTAGTATCTGGGGATATAACAGGTGCGGAGCCAGAGGAACCGCTCCCTGCCGGATGGCATAACCGCATGCCTGTCTTGCAAATGCTGTATTTTCTTCTGTATTCCCCGCATAGGGGGAACAGATATAAATCATCCTGGTCTCCAATCCGTCCCTCCTATTTCGCCGCTGCCTGTACAATGGTCCTGGTCAGGTTTACCGCGCTCTGGGCTGCATACACACTGCTCATCAGGTTCGCCCTGGTACTGGTATCCAGCCCAAACTGTCCGGCAATCCTCGGCACCTCCCCTGCCGCCAGCATGATCCCCAGTCCCAGAAGGGCGTTCTTGCTCAGCACCATCAGGCCGGCAATCAGCATCGTGGCCTGTAAAAAGGCAGTCAGACAGATACCGATTACCTGCTTGCACCAGTTCGTAAAGCCATCCATATATCCTCTTGGAACACTGAACAGGTACAGACTTCCCACCGCAATCTGAATCAGCAGGATCCCGCCCCGTTTCAGGTTGGCAAAAAACACTTTGATGGTGGAATACCCCATCATAAACAGGATAAAAATCATCAGGATCGGATTCGTGATTGTATTGATTCCACCGAACACCCCGCTGACCATTGCATCCTGCAGGGTTTCTGAATTCTTCAGGCTGTCAATGATGTTCCCTGCCATGGAACCAAAATCACCACCCAGCCCGGTGATTCCTCTGGTAATCTCTCCCTGGAGGGACACACTGAATTTGTAAAGTTCTACCGGCACAACGGAGAAAAGGCTGGCCGCCATAAAACCTTTTAATGCATTCAGCGCCGTATCACGGACGCTTCCCCTGCCGCTCTGGCATTCAATCGCACATTCAAATACCGCCACTACAAGTCCCACCACATAGAGCACCCAGGCAAGCTGTGAGAAAAACAGGACGATCGCCTGGATCCATTCCAGCTCGAACAGCTCTGCCCCCATCTGCCCCATGAGCGAGAAAAAATTTCCCAGAAACCCAATCATCTGGCCATAGATCCAGTCCACGATCTGGCCAAGGACCGTATCCGCTACAAAGTCCCAGATAAACATCGAACCATCACCTCTTTCTTACTCTTAATCCTATTTCCTCAGACTCCCTTTTGCAGGCTGGGCATCCGTCATTCTTCCCACAAGCAGATATGCCTGATAGACACCACCTTCAAATCCAGCGCTCCCATGCAGAATAGCGTGAACTCACCTCCGACCAGTCCCCGACTTTCTCCCTCTCCACTGTGTTCATAACACTCAATCCTGACTTTCAGCTTCCTTGCGTATTGATAATCCCGGCAGAGCTGTCGCATAAACGGTGTTTCTAAAAATGCCAGATCCAATACGTGATCCGGATAGAGGGAGGCTCCTATTACTTTTCCATCTGCAATAACAGATACCCGGGAGTACCGGAGCGTTGCCTGATCCTCCGGCAGATAGCGCTCATTGGACTCCCTCATTGGGTCATAATACGCCAAGTATTCGCTTAATGATTTCATAAGCATCCCCCTCCCTGCCTGTGTTACATCTGAAGTCCATCCTGCATTTGCAGGTTTTCTTCTCTGCCCTTCTATGCTTCGATCGCATCCATCAGTTTGAATACTTCTGGATAGGGGTGGTACAATAGACTTCCGCTCTCATCGACCTGCGCCACACGGCTCCCCTCCAGATACAGCTGCAGCAATCCATTCTTTACTCCTTTTACCTCAAATCCCATTTTCTCAGCAACGGTTGAAATGTCTTTAAAAAAGCGGCTCTCTTCCCTGGTTTCCGATGGCTGCTGTTCCTTATTTCCTACCATAGTCCCAATGATAGAACAAAGATGCGCCGCCTATTCTTTATCCATGTCCCATCCATCTGCCAGTTCCCGGATAACCGATTGGACCTCTTTAATCCGGTCTGCTGCCTCCGCACCTTGTGCGGAAATCATTTCGCTCGCATAACGGTATAATCCATTCACAGCTGCAATTTTCTGTTCCTCTGATACCCCGTTCGTCCTTCCCGTCTGAACTGCACGCCGCAGCGTTTTATCAAACTGCTCTACGCGACCCTTTCTGTCGCTTAAATTCCAATATGCCTCCATCTCCCCGATTATTTTCCTCAACCGTCCGATGCTCTCATCTCCTTGTGCTCCCCGGCTAATTTTGATCGTGGCGGCGTATTGGATCAAATGCTTAATGCACGTTTCCATCAGTAACTTATCCTGTCTGTCGTTTGAAGCCATCGTTTTCTCCTGATTTTCTACCATCGACATTCCGTATTATGTCTCACAGTCCAAATTGATTCTGTAAAGGATGTTCCGCCTCTCTGTTATTTTCCATCTCCTGATACTTTGGCCTTTGTAATGTTATCAGCTCTATTTCTGCTTCTGAAGATTCAAGAAGTGTATCCAGACGGCTGACCAATTCTGTCATATGCTCCTGCCAGCCAATCCAGTTCTTTTCCTCAAACCATCCCCCCCATTTCCCGCCATCTTCAGTCTGAGATCCGGCATGTTTCTTTACATGATGGAGCGTGTCAAATAGATAGTTCCGAATCCAATGGACCGTTTCCTTGGATGCGGTGAAAGAAGTGACTGAACAAAATTTATGCTCCTCTCTATTCCAGTCCTCCTCAGAGTCCAGGCTCTTCACATCCCCGTCCACAAACTTTAGCATAAGTTCTGCCAGCACCATCACACTGGTATGGGACCCTGCCGTTTCTACCTCAGGGGGTGCGTTCCATGAATCCCGCTTCAAAGTTTCCACCAGTGTTTCAAGTTCCAGTTTACCATCCTCCGGAATACTCTCCCTAATAAACTCTACCGCATCCAGACCTTCATCCGACTCAAATGCCGTGATTCCCCAACATCCCATTCATCTTCCTCCCGTATTCTTATTCCAAAAAAATCTTATTTCACTTCTTAGATTCCAACAATCTGCCACACATACATTGGCGCGAACAGGCTGAAAACCAGTCCTGCAAACAAAATGGCAGCCGGAGCCCACTCAATCTGCCCATGTTTCCGGTAGTCCATATAGGCGGTTGCTACCTTGACGAAAAACAGCACTGCCAATACCAAATCGATTGCCGGGAACACCACGTTGTTGACCACCGTCTTGATCTGGGATGAGGCCGCTTTCCAAGTGCCTTCCACTGCTCCTGCTACGTTCCCAGTGTTGGTTGCAAAGGCAGTCATGCTAAACATAGTAGTCAGAAGTAATACAACAATCAGTGCAATCGTCCATTTAAACTTTTTCATATGGTTCTCCTCTCTCATAACGGTGAAACGAACGCTCCTCGAACGCTTCACCACATATGGCAAAGGCCGCAGAAATCTTGCGGCCCTCACTTTATTTACCTGTTTTTCTGTTATAAAACAAGCGTCATCCTACCTTGGTTTCTGAGGCGAAATATGCCAATCCTGCCAAAGGTTCCCGCGCACCCGGACTGAATCTGTCAGATTCATGGACAACATCCCGGCTGGCGTCCAGCAGTCAATCAGCCAGGTATAGGGCGTATAGCTGCCATCAGGATACCAGATCGGCAGAAAATGTGTCCTCCGCCCATAGGTACTGAACGGGTTTTCCTCAAACTTAAACTGGGTCTGGTATCCCCGCTCCATCCGCTTCAGCACACGCCAGTAGCTCTGATAATCAAATTCCGGGAAGTAGGTGATGGCATTCTGGGCTTCTGTCACCGCATGGCTTTGATTGGTGCTCACCCCTGCTGTCACAGTCTCCTGGATGCCATATCCGGACTTCAGTGTATTTCCGGAAGCAGTCGGGGATTTCTCATCCGGATGGATTTCCATCTCAGCAGTTAGTCTGGCATAGTAACGGTCATAATCAAATTTCCACCAGCCGTGATCGCACCACCAGCCGTCTTCATCATCACTTCCGCTGTGCCAGACCCAATAGGAATACCACCATGGCCTCCACACACCCCAGTCGGCTCTCGTCACCTGTTCCCTGCTTGGTACTGATGGAATGGTAAAACCGTCATTCCGGTCATCTGCGTTGGGATCTGGAGGAGGGTTCTTACTCAAGTCTACGATATTGGCTGTAATTGTGTTTTTGTCGGTCCTTCCCCCGCCGGATACCGTGACATGTATGGTCATGGTCTGCGGTGTGGAAGGTGTGGTCCAGCGAATCCAGGCAATCTGACTGTCCCCCTCCGGATAATATACGTGATCCACACGCATCGTCCTTCCGGCCACACGGAAGGTAACCGAGACCGGGTGATCCGGATCCGACTGGCCTCCTCTTACAGTCACAGCGGTGATAACTTCCGTATTCACCCGGTACTCATAGTCAAATGCATCCACGGCTGGCGGCGTGGTTGTCTCATTAAAACGCACAATTCCCAGACCAAGGGACGTGATGATTTCCTGATTGGAACGCACACCGGACTTTGGTCCGCTCCAGGCAGGATAGCCTAAATCTGCAGTCTCCAAAAACATAGACAACGGTAAATTTTGAAATCCAACTGTAGGGAGCATTGCCCGCATAGCGCCATTTACAGTCTGATCATATAGGGCAGCTTCTGTGGCAGTCATTGCCACGTTCACCCCCTGAAACACAACATAAGCAATCGGTTCCAGCATCAGCTTATACTTGCCGTTTGTCAACACTTCAAAGTCCATTCCTGTCAGGTTCGCAATGCTGCGGATGACCTGCTCGTCAGTAAAATAGCTTTTTATCGCCTCAATACTGGCCGCGCCAAGACTCTGAGAGCTGATGATCCGCGGCAGGGATTGTCCCGGATTTACGAACGTATAAGCCTCACCGCTTGCACTCAGCGCAGTCCCTTTGTTATAGGACAGCTTGCTAACCTTCCCAAAATGCAGCTGGATATTGGTCGGCCTTTTGTTTGTAAAGTCAATGGGCTGTGTCACCGGGGTCCTGGTATCCGCCAGGATGACCGTCACCCTCACGCCCTCCATGCCGGGCGTCCACTTGTTCTGTGAGGTTCCCTGTCCCATGGACCCGCCGCCTCCATCCAGGTTTCCTTCCCCCACTGCATATGCAGTGAGAGGAGACATAAGCATCATGGCCATTGTCAGCACAGCCAGTATCTTGGCCCCATTCCTGCACATTCTCAAAGAAAAAACACCGCCGAAGCGGTGTCTCGTCACAATCCTTTTAATCCATAATGCCAATCTTATTTCCATTTTCATACATATCCTCAGCTACCGTTCCCTGTCCTTCCCCAATCTCATCAATCCAGCCAAATCCCGGCACATAAATCTTTCCGTTTTGTGTGTCTCCATACTGCGGCTCCCCTGCCTGTGCGGGCGCCTCGCTGGGCTGCACGACCTCCTCATGGGGTATGGCCTCCGGAGTTCCTTCCACAGACTCTCCATTCGGCTTTTGGGCAGGATTCTTCAACACCGCTTCTGGGGGAGCAGTTGGTTTTTCTGGAGCAGGCTGCACGACCTGTTCCGTCCGGTCCGTCTGTGCCGGCAGCGCAGCTGTTGGCTCCGTTGTCCCCGTCCTGGAAGGTTCCGTTGCCGGCTCGGTTCTCACTATGATATCCGATTTGGTTGGCTCTGTTTCTTCCTCTGTTTTGGCTTCCGTTGTCTCAGTCGGTATTACTGCTACTGTCACCGCTTCTGTCTGTTCTGTCCGTGCCTCCGTCTGATTGCTTCCCTGTGCCTCTCCTCTGAATTGGCTGCCGATTGCTGCAATCAATACAGCTCCCACGACCACGCAACCAAGGACAGCCAGCCGCCGCTTCATCCGCTCATTCAGTTTCATTGATCACGCCTCCTCATACTTTTATCTTTGTACGACCTAACATACCGTAACCCTCTCTAAAAGTCTAGTAACTTTTCTCATTTCCCCCTCTTTCTCCCCTATTTTTCAGAATACTTCAATATAACCGGCCTGAACTTTAAGTTTCATCTTCATCGAAGGAAATGTCTTCCCTGCAAACTGTACCGGAACCTCCAGCCAGACCACGGCATCTGCTTCAAACCGCTGGGCATTTACAGGGTCGGAGGGTGCCAGGGGCGCATTGCGGATTGTAACATCCAGCCCAGTGATCTTATATTCCAGAACGCCTCCTGCATATTTCACCCTGGCTCCTCCCTTCCGCCGTGTTCCCAGCGTTTCATCCAGGTGGTAATAAATATCCCCTGTATCCACCGATTCCTCAAAGCCGTATCCTTCCGTATAATATCCGCCTGAGTATCCTTCCCGTACTCCGTGGTAGACATTGGCGTAGTTGTCATTTACCACCACAACCACTGCATCCTGCAGGGCTTCCTTCACCCCGGAGGCGATTAGGCTCAGACGGAAAAATTCCATGATTCCGCACAGAATCAAAAGGCAGGCCAGCGTCACAGCGATTACCAAAGGGAACGCGGTCCCGCGTTGATCTTTTAAACATGCCAGCCATTTTTTCATTTCCAATACACCTCAGACTTTCCGGTTGCCGCAGCACGGAGGGTGATGGGGAAGGAACCAAATCCTCCAAACAATCCCAGATTATAGCGGCAGGTCAGCTGCACCGTTACTTCCTCATTGAGTTGAATCCGACCGCTGGCTGACCAATGAATCTCGGGATCAAGTCCTGTCTTTTCTCTGAGGACAGCCGCCCTCCGGTTCGTCTCACTCCCGATCCGGCCAGTAATCTCCGCCTCCCGGCAAAGTTCTGTCGCAAAGGTATCCAGCTGCTGTTTTGCGATAAACACAGGCAGAATCTTTACGGACAGAGCCAGTACCAGCATCACACACAGGATTAAAACCGCCACATCGATGTACCCTTCCCCGCTGCGTCCAGCAAGAATCTTCCTTAAACGTGACACACCATCCCCTCCTCACTGGTTCTGGCAGGAATCGCTTCCGGCTCATATAACCGCGTTAACACATACCAGGTGCCGTCCGCATGGTTCATTGAATCCACCCTCTGCTGTAGAAGTTCCTCCGCCTTGATCTGGACACACTCCCTCCAACTGCACGGGCTGCCGGAGACGGCTTGGCCTGCCAAAAGATTCCCTATCTGCTCCGGAACCAGATATACATATCCTCCGGGCGTCATCATAAACACCGGTTCTTTGGGATGTCTCTCCAAAAACTCCCGTACCGTTCCCGATAATTTTTGCCCGCTCCCGTTTTCAACTTCTTTTTCTGCCATTCCTGTCTGATTTTTTACACTGCTCATGTCCTTACGCCTCCGTCTTTTTCTTTTCTAAAACATACTTCCCATAGACTTTAGAATCTCAAATACGATAATCGCCAGATAAGTGACAATAAAACACACCAGTATGAGGAAGCTGAACACACGGATCTTGGGCGGGATTTTCTGTGCTTCCTTTTTCAGCCGCTGCAGCTCCATCTGTTTGAAATCATGAGACAGCATCTGAAAATACATGGCCCCGTCATCGCCGCGAAGCACGCCAATCAGTCCCCGCACCACATCAGAGAGCATGGGGGAGTTAATCCTGGCCTCAAACCGGGTGAGCGCTGCCTCGTAGCTGGAGGAGCGCATATCCGCCGCCAGGATTTCCAGTTCATTGGAAAATTCTTCCCCGGCGTTCTTTTTATAGTTTTCCACAATGGACAGCACATCCCGGCTGTTCTTCAGTTCCTGCTCAATGGTTGACACAAACCGGGGCAGCTCGCCTTCCAGCGCTCCCCTCTTTTTCGCCAGCAGCTCATCCGCCCGCTCCTGCTCCTTGAAATACACCATCACTGCCAAAACCACGACAATCACGACCAGCAGTGGGAATACTAGCAAGCAGGGAATGACTCCCAGCAGCACAAGCCCGGCCTTGGAAATAACATAGGCCTGATACACCTCCGGCTCCATATTCAGCCCACTGGCTTTTAAGATGTTTTTCTGCCGCCCCCGTTTATACTCATCCATATGGATATAAGGCGCCAGCTTCACCGCCAGGGAAAGAAGGTACGTTTCCAGGCTCTTTGCTGCCTTTCTGTTCTCCCTCCCTGTGTTAATCATCGCCTTTGACGTCTTTAAATAAGGCAGCCGCAGCAAATCCGCTGCCAGGAAAAATAATCCGGCCGCCAGCAGTCCGCCAAAGCAGACCAGCAATCCAATCATCCCCGTCACCTCCTGTATTCCAGCGGCTTAGTCAATCGGATCACACATGCCGTACTGACAAAGATAAGAGCCGCCGTTCCCGCCAGGATGATCTGCCCCATATAGGAAAACATCAGCGTCTCATACCAGCTTCGGTTTAAAAAATACATTAACGGGATATTTCCAATGACAAGGATCACCATGGTAATAAATTCTTTTCTGGGTTCCGTCACCAACAGCTCCAGCTCCGCATTCACGATCCGCATATCCGACAGCTTACTTACAATCGGCGTCAGCGTGGTCTTTAAGCTGCGGTCATACTGGCAGTCACACAGTGCATTGCACCACTCCTCGAACACATCGTTTTCAATCCGCCCTCTCAGTGCCTGCAGCCCGGCTTCCACATCAGGATTCACCATCCGCACCTGGGTCGAAAATTCCTGGAACACGTTGCGGACCGGCGGATTTAAGTAGTTCAGGTTTTCCTCCACCGCAGTCAGGATGTCCTCATTCCTCAAATACGCGGTGGTAATGATGGACAGAGCGGTCTCCAGCTCCGCAGCAACGTTCTTCTTGTAATGGCCGGCTGTCAGCCGCACATACCAGAAAGGGAAAAACAGGAAGCCCACCGCCAGGACCGGGGCCAGAAAATAGTTCCCCATCAGGATTGCCAGAGAGCCTCCAAGACAGAACAATGACAGGCTGGCTGCACAGATCATGGAAAAACGGCTTTCCCGGCCCGTCATGGCCAGGATCTCCTGAGCTGCCCGGATTTCCCGGCGAAACACTCCCGGTTTCTTCCGGCTGGTGGCCTCGTTGATTTCCTCCTTTAACGTTCTGGGCTTTTGCATCAGAAAACCAAACAGGCCGTCTGTAAATTCCATCGGCTTTAGGCCCAAAACCAAAAAAGCGCCGGTTATCATACCGGCACAGGCTAAAAGCTGCATCAATGTCATACATTCACACCTCCCCTCAATCGTTTCAGCGTCTCTCCCGGCATCCCGTTCTCCAACAGCCGTTTCGCCAGCCCGTCCGATATGGCATGTACCTGCTCATGGTGGCCTTCAATGATGAATTTTCCGTCTTCCACCCGGTTTTCCGTGATCTTGTACTGGAACAGCGGCCGGTAGCTTCTGGTTCCATCCGGACGGATTTCACACTCCTGGATTTCCATCAGACGCCGTTCCCGGTTTTCCAGCTGTTTACAGAATGCCACGATTGGATAGGCCTCCGTCACATAGGATAGGAGGGTCTCATCGCTCATATCCACCGCCCGTTTGCACAGGGACACCATACGCCGGTATGTGGCTTCACAGCTGTTGGAATGAATGGTGGTTACCACCGCCACGCCGGTCCTGGCAGCCTCCTGGGCCGCATTGGCCTCTGGCCCGCGCATTTCCCCCACCACAATAATATCCGGGTTAAACCGCAGCGCCATGTCCAGTAAGGCAATCTGATCCACCCTCTGGCGCTCATTCTCACTGTCCCGTGTCAGGGTATGGATGACGGAATTCGTTACCGCGCCTTCCTTCTCGCGCACCAGCGCCAGCTCCCTGGAACCACTCTCAATGGTGTAAATTCGCTTGTTATCCGGTATGGTTGTCAAAAGCCATCCAAGCAGTGTTGTCTTTCCTGAGCTTGTCGCCCCTGCCACACAGATGGAGATCCCATACCGCAGACACTCGGTCAAAAAGTCCATCATCGGCTGGGTGGCCGTTCCCCCGTTTATAAAATCCTCCTGCTTCATGGATTGTGGATTCACAATACGAATCGAGGCTGCAATCCCTACGTCCTCATCCACCAACGGCGTTTTCATGGCTGCAATTCGGATGTTCTTGGACAGATGCCCAAGCACAGCCGGGCTGGCATTGTCCAGAACCATACCGGACGTGTGAAGCATACGGCGGATTACATTGATTGCGTGCTGAGGACTCTCAAATCGTTCGGTCAGTTTCTTCGTGACGCCCCCGGAATACTGGACTTCGATATCCCGCCAGCTGTTGATGTCGATCTCCTCAATCCCTGTCCCAAACACGTACTTTGTGAGGAAGGAGAACTCCGCCATCTCAGTATAAATGGTATCCACCAGTTCCTGGCGGTCCATCCCCTTAACTGCAATCCGGTAGTCTTGCACATACTTGGTGATATAACGCTTAATCTGATCCTTCACATCCCCACTTTCCTGGTCAATGATCAGCGTGGAATATTTGCTGGAAATGTACTCCTGCACTTCTTTTAAAACATCCGTAAACTCCCGGCCTTCTCCCTGTGGGGAAAAGAACAGGTTGTGGGCGCGGGGAACCTGCGATTCCTGAAAGAGCAGCCGTTCTCCGGCCTCTTCTTCAGCCTTGTCGATTTCTACTAAACTCATCCCATCCGAATCTGGCTGCCTTTCGGGTATTACGACCTGTTCTTTTTTCTGCCTTAATTCGTGCTCATTCTGCGGTTCCACTTTTGGGGAATTAACAGCCTCTCCTGCCATTGCCTCCTGTCCGCCAGTCTCCCGCTTCGGTCCCGGCCCAAATATATCCCCGGAGCGCTTTTCCCCTAACATCCAAACACCTCCCTGCTGATTGCTTCAATCGCCTTACGAAACCCTCTGCTCTCCCGCAAAGACAAATCCGCCAAGAGGTCACCGGCCAGACTCTGCGCCGCCAGTTCTGCAGAGTAAGGCAGCTTAAACGTCACGCTTCCAAGCACCTGCTCCACATGTTCGCTGGCCTCATTGGGCTTGATGTTGCTGGCTATCTTGTACTGTTTATCCGCATCCCATTTGTTATCCCGCAGCAGGGGCAGCTGGCTGGAAAGATAGCTAATGCTCTTCAGATCGCAGTTTACCAATCGAAGGACTGTATCGGATTCCATCAGTGCAATGGCTGACAGGATATCATTGGCAATGTAGCTTCCACAGTCGATAATCACATAAGGGGCCATTTCCCGAAGACACGTGATCAGCTCCGTTGCCTGTTTCGCGTTGTATGGGGGATAGGTATATTCATTCTCTCCCCGCAGCATCCCCATCAGGGTCAGATAGTCATACTTTTTATGGGTAATCAGATTATGGCGAACCAAGGATTGTGTCACCTGGGCGGCCGCCAGCACACTTCCCAGGGAATGTTCACCTTCCAGGTCCGCCGGCGGGCAGATACAGGGCAGCATGGGGGCAGTCATATCGCAGGTCAGGAGAATGACGTTTCGCTTCTTCCCGGCCAGGTACTTTGCCAGCTTCACAGCCACCGTAGATTTACCGCTGCCCGGACTCCCCCAGACCGCCAAAACCTGATTCCCCGGCTCATCCATGAAATCCTCCTGCGCCTTTTCCGAGCGGTCGAAAATACTTCTTTTTTTGAAATTCAGCATTTATTCCACCCCGCTCTCTCTTCCTGCGGTTGCCTCCGTCTCCTCTCCTTGTACTGTTTCTTCACCGGCTTCTTCTACTGTTTCTGTTTCTTCGGTTCCGCTTTCCTTCTCCGTATTCTCTTCCGTTCCCTCACCCTCTGGCGGATATAGTTCTTCCAGCATGATTTCCTGGGCTTCCACAAACTTCCGGGCATTTTCCTTTGTTCCCCGGTACACCAGGGATAAATGCAGCTTCGCGTCCGCCTCCAGTTCTGCAAGGACCCTTCCCTGATCCGGCGTAACCAGAAGTGTCACGGTTCCCGGCAGTTCTTTCTCCGTCTCCTCATCGCCCCGTTCCCCGGTATTGGCGTCATATCCGCTGTTTGCCGTTACTGCAATGACCTCCACATACTGGAGTTCCGGCGGTATCACCGTAGAACCCTGTTTCCTATAATCCGGTGCAATCACAGAAACAATGTCACCGCTGACCAGTTTTCCGGATAGCCCATTGGCAAAGGCTTTCACGCTGACGGAAATGGCCTGTTTTTCCCCATTCAGGTTATAAAGATAGGCATTCTCCGCAGCCGGTTCCTCCGCCACCTTGGAACGGATGATATAGTCACCCGGCGCCATATCCGCCGATGCATACTTACCAATCACTTCATCTATGTTTCTCACAACAGACTCCGGCAGGTTGTAAGCGCCCACCTCCACCGGTTTCACCATATCCTTTGTGATCTCATCCCCAATCCGGATGTTTTTGGTAACCCGGACAATCTCTGTTTTCTCACTGATCGTCCGGTTAAACATCGGCGTGATTGCAAAGCAGATTACCAGGGACAGTACAATGCACAGCAAACCAATCACTGTTCTGTTCTTAAAAAAGTTCATATCCGTCTCCCTTCTACTCTATCCTTGGACCATACAAAATTCAGCTGTCTCGGCTGCTACAGGACCATCTGCCTTCTGCTCCAGAAGCCGCTCTAAAGAAACCAACGGCTCATCATCCAAAAACTGAATTCCTTTCATCGACATCTGATTTTCACCATGAAAGTCAATCGGTTCGTCTGAAATGACAGCACCGCTTATATTTTCTGACAAAGGATTCCGGCTGATGAAGATATGTTCCTCACTATCTTCTATCCCGTCATTCCATACATCGTAGCAATAAAAACCTGCCGGGACCGTATCATGATCCACGGTGTATCCGGTTCCGTATAGCCGCTTTCCCTCCAGCTCAAACGGTTCATAATACATGGTAAATGCATTTGCTCTCTCAACTGCCATATTAATTCCCCTTACCGCACTGCAGATAGCCTGCCTTTTTCTTGAACCGAAGACAGAAAACACTCACACAGCCAATCAGCACTAACAAACTAAGAATCTTTTTCTTCATTTCCTTACTCCTTCTAAACATAATAAGCGACAGCGTATCCAATGGCTAGGAACGGAGCCATTGGATATGCAGACCACACCTGCCTTTTAAAAAGTGGCAGCACACACAACGCGCCCAAATGAAACAGAAGCTGGAGCAACAGTCCCAGTATGGTTCCCATCAAGGCAGCCGGCAGCCCCAGCACAAGGCCGCAGGCTGCCGCCAGCTTCACATCTCCACCGCCCAATCCTCCTCTTACTGCCGCTGCCAGAAAAAACAACGCCGGGATAAGCCCCGGCAGATATTCCGGCCGGAAATGCAGGAGGGTGAGGGCGGCGATACTGCCGCTCACCCAGTCCGGAATCTCCCGCCGCTTTAAATCCACAAAGGAGGCGGCCAGCAGCAGAAAGAAAAACAGGACTCCCTGCACCTACATCTGCAGGCCGGGTTCTTCCCCCGCCTGTTCCGGCGCTTCCGGCTGAGGCGCGGTCTGCTGAGCCACAGACTGCTCCAGCGCCTGCTGGTAGGCCGATAACACTACATTGTGAAGCTGCTCCCGAAACTCCGCCGTTACCGGAAAACACACTTCCTTATATCCTTCCGTTGTCTTCCGCCTGGGCATGGAAACAAAGAGCCCACGCTCTCCTCCCTCCACTACTTTGATTCCCCGGATTACAAGACAGCTGTCGATGGTGGCGGATGCATACCCCCATGCATACCCCCGGATACTTCCCACCTCGCCGGGCGGGTACATGGATGTAATTCTTACGTCTACAGTAGGCATATAAAGTTCCTCCTTCTTTCTTTTTCTTTCTGCGTTTTCTGTCAGCCTGCATAGTTGAACATCTCGGTAATGCGGCGGGACAACGTGGGTAACACATTTTCAGAGAATAATGCGTATAGACCCGCCAGCAGCAAAGCGCCGATCACCACAGCCATCAAGATCTTGATCGCTTTTCTGAACCTTGGATGTACACGATTGAAAAAGTCTCCGGTTAGGTAGTGCCAGTAATTTGGTTGGTAAATTGCTTTTGTCATTTCATTTTCCTCGCTTTCCTGTTTTGTATATATAAAAAACACGACTGAATTTTTAGGTTCAATCGTGTTTCTCATCAATTGTTTATTTTTTTAATAAGTCGAAAAATGCAATGGGAATATTACAAACGTCACATACAAAATGTAATATCGTTTTCACACTCCCTTTGACTTGCCTATAATTATTGAACAGTTCTTGTAAGTCTTCCTCATTGATTGGAACATCTTTCAATTCATATTCCATTAGCGAGAAATCTAAAATTCTTAATATATCAAAATAATTCAAAGGGTTATTGGTTATCCGATTTACTAAATCAATAAGTTTATTACAATACTCAGGAGCATTAAGTCCCACATTCAGATCTAGCTGCATTGGTTTAAAATCAGGTATTTGTTGTTTTACCAGACCAATAGCCATTTTATATGTTGCATCGACAAGTTCCGCTCTCTTTTTAGCAGATATTTCACCAGATATCATTCCATCATTTATTATAACCTTTTTGTCTACATCCGATAAATAATATACCTCTCTACAGATATTCAAAGTTGCTAATGTAAACAGTGAAATCAATTCATACATTGCCCATTTTATTATATATTTTTCATCTTCTTTGGCCAATTCATGAAAGTCATATAGTTGTTTCAACCCTGTTATACATTTTTTTATCCTTGCATAATAATCAAATACCCAATAATTACTTTCGATGAACTGTGCAATATTTTTTAAATCTCTTCCGTTATAGGCGACAATCTTCTTGAGCTTATTAATATTGTCATATTGTGTATTATAATCCCAAGAGCCTCTCCAATCATTTTCCGTTATACCAAAGTCTTTTTCTAGTTTAGATATAGTATCATTATCTAAAACTAATATTCCACTTCTTCTGGCAAACTGTTTTGTGTTTATCCTTACACCACTTTTTACAAAAATAACATCGTCAATTTTTACAGATGTCCTTATTCCCTTTATCCATGAAATTCTTTCCAGTGGCTTAGCTTTTCCTGATTTACAGTCTGCCCAGATTCTTTTAACCGAAAAATCTTTATGAATATATGTGCCATATGCATCTAAATCTGTTATCTCATCTGCTAAATCATCTGCAGATGTCTTCATTATTATCCCTCTTTTAGTAAAATATCCCATAAAAAAGAGTAATCTCTGCAATCTAAATTCTAATAAAGCTCCTTTACTTACTTTTCTTACATTTTTAACTTTATTTGTATCCTCAAACAAACTCATTTGTTGACCTTGAACAGTCTCCTTTTCCATGAATGCACCTCTCTGCCTATTTAAATCAATTCATCTCTAAGCACTTTATTTAAATAATCTTGTGCTTCGCGAACCGGTTCTGGCACCACTCCCATTTTAATTCTTGCTTCTTCTGGAGAAATAAAGTTTCCATCAGTAGAAGCAATATCATAACTTTCAACATTGTCAATTAACTTTATATTAAACTCTTTAGACTCAATAATCCTTAAAGCCTCTTCTGCTACATCTTTCTTTAGCAGTTCCATACAATATCCTGTTCTTGTTCTTCCAGTATATGAATTATATTTACTACCCATGGATACTCTTACAATACCTCGTTTTTCAAGTAGTATATAATCCGAACCATTCGCCGAGTGAGGCCCTACTTTTTGATTGTTAATTAGTGCTCTTAGAAATTTCTCAGGTTCTTGTATTGTACTATATTCTGTATAATTTTCTCCAAATCTTATAGATGCCAACAATAATTTCACATCATCAAGTATATCCTCATTTACAGAATCTGTCTTCAATAAATCCGGTGTAAATTCAAATTCTTTTTCCAGCCCTCTTGTAGAAGATATTATAGCAGGATTCAATATTCCTGTTTTTTTTGCTAAAATCATAAGATTTTGATCTATAGGAGGTAGCTTATCTAAAGGTACCCCTTGACTATTTTGGATAATTTCTATCATCTGTTTCATACTCTGCTTTTGTTGTAGCTCAAGAGGGGCTATTGCTGCAGCAATTTTTTTATGATTCCTTCCCCATATATACTCATTGCTTATTATTGGATCATTTGTTTTTGTTAAATTCACCTTCTGTATCAATTGAAATTGTTCTTGTATTGCTAATGCGATATTAATATCCTGTTCTGAGTAACCCGCTTCTATCAACTTGTCAATTAGCTCTCTTTGATAATAAGGAATTTTTTTAGTTTCTTCCATTGTTGCAATCGCTATCCGCTCAATCTTGCTAGGATTTTGATTTTCAAATACTTCACCAGTTATTTCCAAGACATTATCTGAATCAAAAATATATTCTGCAACTCCTGTTATCTCTCCTGAAGTATCTCTAATAACCTCAATTTTATCGGTTGATTTCTCAATAGCAGGCAGAATTATTTTATGTAACGTACTTTTTCTAATTCCAACGCTACCCGCCATTTTCTCCACCTTCTTAATATTTTCCAATGTTCCATTTCCTCTAATTGTTCCTATAAATCGTCCGGCCTTTCCAGCAATATTCAAATTATCAACTTCATCTAAGTTCTGACTCTCATCCGTATAATTTTTCAAATGTTTTTCCGCTGCTACTGACCAGTATCCTTCTTTAATCGTCTGCTTGTTATCCATCTTTTTACCTCGAAAATAATTTATACATTTGTTATCGTTCCATTTTTTATATGAAAATCTATATTGTTTTGATTACAAAATTCAATAACTTCTGAAGCACATTTATTATAAAAATCTTTGTGTTGCTTGTATTCTGTAACTTTTTTATTATAATTGAGCCTTCCAAAAATAATTTTATCTGTAAATTTAATTTTATCTAAAATTTCATGCACATCTTGTTCTATAATATTAGGAGTCGGATATGGTTCTATACTAACCCATGTTTTAAAGCCTTTATTATGTAGATCTTCAAGACAGGCAATTCGTCTCTCAAAATCAGCACTTTGAGGTTCCATTTCTTTCCTGAAATTCTCATTTAATGAAACCAAAGTTATACCATATTCATTTTTTTTACTTAAATTACTTAATTTTTCTGGCAACAGTCCTTTAGTTAATACAGAACATTTAATACCATTTTCATTTAGAAGTTTTAAAATATCATAACTCATATCACAAACTTCTTGATATCCACACATGAAAGGGTCTGTTGTGAAGCATAGATGTAAGATTTCTATTTTATCTTTTAATTTAGGTATTTCTTTTTTGATTATTTCAATAGCGTTCACTACTAGTGCAGGCTCAGTCCATTCTTCATATGTTTTTATTTTCCCAAATCGCTTTGCCATCATAAAAGCATAGCATGGATATTTGCAGCCGTGTGAACAACCTTGAACATGATTCAAGGTATAGTCCCCATACTCTACATCTGTTTTATAAATCATTGTTTTTCTAGTAATGTATTTCATGATTTTTCACTTTCTGTACTTAAATTCAACAGTTTGTCCTTTCTTCTCTGACCAAAACTTTGAGCTTCTCCCTGTATCTGTATACATGGGATATCTGCGTACTTCAATTTTACCTGTCCTTTCTAATTCTGAAAGCTGTTTAGTTACCTCCCCCTGAGAATATCTAACGCCAACTTTCATAATAAAATCTGCCAAGAATATATTGAAATGAACATAATTTGTAATCTGCTTAATTTCTCTTTCAAGTAATTTTAATAATTCTGATTCATCTATTACATTATTTTCAGCATCCTGTTCAAACAAACTTAATTGTCCATAATTCTGTATTTCTTCTAATGCCTCCCAGCGCTTACACATATTGTCATTCATCAATATACAACCGTCTTGGTGATTCGTTGCATAAATCATTCTATATTTTGGTCTCTGACCCTTTTTTAATCGTATAGGCATATTCAATACATATCTAAAAACCCGCCTTAGGTTCAAACAATATTGAGTTATAAACTTTCTTTCAGCCTCATATCCGTCAAAAATACCTGCTTTATAATCTTCTATAATATCTTTCCAATAATCGCCTCCTGCCACTTCACTTAATTCATTTATAGACTTTCTTTCTGAACCATCAAATTGTTCTGCATTGATTAAAACATCATCTAAGTCACTTAAATTAAACCTAACATTCAGAGCGTTACAAGCTTCCCTTATGAAACCAAATGAATTAAAATTTAATAATATTTCAATAGAATTAAACTTGTGATTTTTCCATTTCTCAAATATAGAAAATTTCAAAGATTTTATTCCATAAGGATCTATGTATACAAAAATATTCTGTTCTGCTCTACTTACAAGTAAATTTTCAATGTAGTCTTCATATCTGCCTTCAACAATCTTAGTATTTGGATACCTTTTTATATTTTCCATTAAATCATTTGCATAATTTAATTCTATAAAAGCTGAACAAATTTTACTATTTGGAAATTTACTTATTATATCTAATGCAATTATCGGAGATCCTGGACTACCATCATCAAATTTCCCTTTTCCGGCAAACGCATCTATATAGTAAACAGGTTTCTTTGTCATAGAAATCTTTGAAAAATACGGCACTAAATAACACCCCAGTAATTGGTCTTTAATTTCGGACCATACCTTCTTTTTTTCAAAAAAATCATCATTTTTCTTAGACATTTTTACCTCCCCAATTCATCGACATTATATTGTCTTATAGATTATCTCCGCCACCAGCCGCTGCACCATACAAGCCGGCCACATCTCCGATGGCAGCTTCTTCCCATCGTCCACACACTTCTTCAAACTTCTTTCCGCCAATACAACCGCCTGCTCAAAATCACCATACTGTACCAGCTTGCGATAAACGTCCCTGTCGTTCTTATAATACTTCTGCCCGGTAACCTTTTCAAACTTGTCCGCAAACCGATCACAGCAGGTATAAGACTCCCTGATTGCAGGCATCTCCCCGAAATACGCATACATCCATATCTCAAAGCAGGGATTTGACCATCCGGCATGTACCCCGTTTTTCTCCGCCGTCCATATAATCTCATCAAACCCTTTTACCTGATCCCGGTCAAATACAATCCATGGTATCCGATATTGTGATTCTTTTCCGACAAGCTCCAAAGCCCTTTTTACCAGTTCTACCGTCTTGGCCTTCTCCACCTTAATAATCAGCCGATCTTTCAGCTCTGCCGGTATGCTGTCACGAAGTCCCTCAAAATAATTTTTCTCCGTTTCCTCGGTGTCTGTCACAATCAGGTAATATCCCAGTTCCGGTACTCTCTGGCCCATCCGCTGGTTCCGGTCTTTCCTCTTGCCGGCCCTGCGGTCACTGGGCTTTCCTCCACTCTTATTCGCCATCCGTACTCCTCCCCTTTAACATTTCCATAGGTCGGAGCGCAGGGATAGCGCCATAGCTGCCCGTCAGATAATTCTTTGCCAGCGCTTCATCACGGCGTACCTTATTTCCGTCTTCATCCTTGAAATCAGCAAGGGAATACAAATCGGAAACTCCATCCTGATTCTTGTCCACCAGCCATATCTCATCCCGGCGCAACAGCTCATTGGATAACTGCCAGATGTCATGTGTGGTAAAAATCATCTGCGCATGGTTGGTGTTGATTTCCGGTGATAAAAAGGTCAATATGATGTTTCTAACCAATAACGGATGAAGCCTTGCATTCAGTTCATCTACAAACAGGGTTCCGCCGTTATCAAGCACCTCTTTCAAAGATGGATATAGGGCAAACATCTTCAACGTTCCACTGGATTCACTTTTCAAAGGAATAGATTCAAATTCATCGCAATCCGCCATCTTATGCAATGCGTCAATCTTATAACTGAGATCGGACTCTTTTTCAATTTCCCGCTGAACTTCCTCCACTTTAAAATCACAAATAGCATTATCAAATGATGCAAAATAGTTTACTACATTGCTCTGTATTTCCCTACTGGTGGTAAAACCTTTCGGCAGCACCTGAGAACGGAAAAAGTTCTCTGCAGGATTTCCGAAGTCCACAACTTCGTTATTCAGAAACCAGTCCCTCACCTTTTTCAGTTTCGATATCTTCAGCTTTGCCCCTAACGATACAATCAAAGTCTCCTTTTCCAATGCGACCTTTATATTTTCAATACTGCTCTTTGGCAGCCCGTTTACTTCCAGTTCTTCTCCCTTTTTTCGGTAAAAAATAGTCTTATACCGGTTTCTCGCTGTCTTGGCCTTGGAATAAAACCATTCCTCCACCACTTCGTCATTCTGCAGCGCAAACCCATACTGATAAATTTTTCCCGTATTCTCTGAATTATCAACAAAGAACACTTCAAAGGTTGATTCCTCACTCCTGCTCTTGCTGTCAAACAAAAACGGGCTTACCCTGATGTAATCAGAATCTGCTTTTTGCCTGCTGTCGCTTTCACCGCCAAACTTAAAGGATTCCTCCACATAATAGCTCATGAATTTAAAAGCATCATAAATGTTAGACTTTCCGCTGGCATTTGCACCATAGATGGCCGCAACCTTCAGCAACTTATCATTTGCCATCTCCACCACATGATCTTCATGTTCCGTTATCTTTGTAGCCGACAAATCCAGGGATACCTCATCTCGGAAGGATTTAAAATTTTTAAAGTTAAACTGTATCAGCATGGCACTCTCCTTCATCTCACACTCTTTTACGCTCTTAATCTTATTATATGCCATTTTGCGAATAAATCAACATCTATTTTCGTTTTTTCCGTATTTATTTGTATATTTTTATTTTCAAAAAATAAAAGCTGCTGTTTTTACGCAACTATTTTCTTGCTTCACCCTGCATAAGAAGGAATATCCTCCCTCGAAGCAACTCACACTCCTTTTCCAATTCCTCCTTCTGCGCACGCAGTTCCTGTATCTTTCTATCCTTTTCAGCTACAATATCCGCCAGTTTCTCTTTCTTTGTACTCTTTTTACGCTCCTGCGTCTTTATTCCGGAATATCCATAATCCACAAGCAGTTCCCTGATATGTCCTTTAGAAAATACAGACCGGGAAAGCCCTGTGAATTCCACCAGCGCCGTAATCGTCACGTTCCTTCCCTCTGCTTTCAGTTTCTCAATCGCTCTCAAAACCTTATTGATTGACTGCTGGCGCAGAAGCTCCTGTTCCTCAGTTAATTGTTTGGGCAACCCTTTATTCCTTCCCATCCCAGTCCCCTCTTTCCAATTTTTCCACAACAGCCTTAAATCCTGCGGCTATTGCTGTAAAATTATCTGCCAGCTGTCTGTCACTCCTGAATTTCTCTGCTTTAGATTCCCAATCAGCCGCCTGCTCTTTGAAATATGCCAACTGTTCCATTTCCGGCACAAAATCCCTACAACTGATGCATTCCCAAATACCGCTCCTGCAATGAGTGACATCAGCACATACTCCGCCCGGCACTCTGTGGGCACGAATATTTTTAAACAATCTTGACTCTGTAACGGAATCCATGTTCAGAATCCTTCCTCCAAACAACACATATGGATTTTCTGCCTTTGTCTGGTACTTAATTGGCTCCACAATTGTCTCCGGGAACAGGTTTAGATGTGCATACGAGGCATAAATCATTGCCGTGCCATGGTGCGCCGTCATCTCCGCAATTTGCGGCAGGGTAAATCCTGCCCTCAGCCGATCTGTAACCCCATTATGGCGGAACTGGTGCGAAGTTACCACATACTCTGCTCCATTTTCATCCCGTACATCATATCTTCTGCAAATCTCTTTTAACTGATAGGATATATACGGCCATGATGCCACACTGTATCTGTTTTCCGAATACCAAACGCCCTTTTGCAGAATCTGTGACCGGTATGCAAACAGCGCCCCTTTCTTCTCTTTCGGCAGATAACATTGGTAAGACATTGCCATTATCTGTTGTTCCTGAATAAGAGCAATCAGGTGACCTCCCATTTCCTTATTCTCGATGTGAATAGTACGCATGATTGGTTCTTTATATCCGCCATTTTGTTTCCACATAGGGATAAAGAGACAGTAATGTCCATCAAAAGGTTTGAGACATTCAATCTTCATACCCAGAACCTCCGATATCCTGGATGGAATCAGCCGCAGCAGCCAGTAAATACAGCGCATTGTCATAGGAATATCCTCTTCCATAAATATCCGATCAAGCTGCTTCGCTACATACTCCGGTACATATTTATGATCTACAAGCCGCTTTGACTGATAGGGATTATTGTAAAAAGGATTCGACAGTTTCATTTTTTCAAAATCACTCATCCGATTAAGAAAAACACCCACAGCTGACCAAATACTGCTTCTGCTGCTTTCACTGTAGCCCTTTCTGTCCAAATATTCTTTAAACCGTGAAGCCGTTGTTACCTGAATTTCTGACAGTGAACTATCTGCCATAAACCGAAGAAAGATGGCAGTATTTCCCACGTTTCCGTAAACTGTACCTACTCCTTTCCCCTCCACTAACCGGATCAGTGCAAAGTATTTCACCATTTTTCTATGCTGCTCTGGAACCATCGAAAAATAAATCGTGACCTTGCTCAGAAGCTGAGACTGATTTTTAAGCCGTTTCTCACAGATCCACTTGTCACTTTCAAAAGAAATGTTGTCAGATAAGCTGTCCAAAAAATCCCGATACCGTCTTTCTTCACACTTCCTGTAATACTCCATATACTCCTGTTTTGGTATCGCGCTCATAGACAGTCACCCCCGCTTTTCTCTATCATCTCAACGATATTCCTGTAAACAGCCAGCAACTGCTTTTCCTGCCGGTACTCTATATATTCTTCATAATCCGCGATTTCCGCCCGTTGATAGCCCTTAATCATTTCCTGCACTCGTGCTTCCTGGTCCTGCAACAATTCCCTCCAAAATGGCAAATATTTTATTCCTGTACACAGATGTGGACAGTTGGCACAGTGGACAGAACGGCTGCGGCTTTTACATGCTCCATCGCACAGTTTCCTTGTACAGAAACCGAATTCTACCCGGCGCTTTCCCAAACGAAAATCCACATATAAGAGCCGTCTCTCTTCTTCCGAGAAAGTGATAAGCTGTTCTTTGGATAACAACAGGTGAAACTGCTCTTTAAAAAATTTAGTATTCATTTCTGCCAATCTAGCTGATTTAACTTCCGCATAATATTGCATGACTGTGCCCTGGTTCAAATGTCCCAGTTGATAGACAAGTTCCATGGTGGTGGCGCCGTTCTCAATCATGTTCACCACAAGCGTTTTGCGGCACTGTCTGCTGGTAAAGTTCCAAAGCCCGCCGCTGTCATCACAAATCTCATATTTATAAATCAGCTTGTTGATTTTCGTAATGAAATACTCCACATTCAGCATTGCAACCTTGTAGCCTTTCTTCTGATGCAGAAAAATATAAGGAAGACTATATTCTCTGCGAAGTTCTTCACTGGTAGTAATCTGCTTTTTGATTTTCTCTGCTAACTCCGCCGAGATATAAACACTATGATACTCGCCGATTCCGTTTCGGCGTCTGACCTTTAGCGTCTTGTAAGGAATATATTTTAGTTTCACCGCCCCATCATAACGAGCGGTTTCAAGACAGTCTTCCTCTAAAAATGCCACCTCTTTGGCCCGCATCCCGGTTTCGGAGAATATCTGGAATACCAGCCTGTCCGTCTCATCCAGTTCCTCCAGCCGGTCAGAAAGTTCTTCTATTACTTTGTCCGGAATGTATGGTGTATTCTTATGGTATTTCTTAGCGTTGACAAAATGCAGGCTCTCAAACGGATTACTATGAGGTTTGGGAAGTTTACTGTCATTTTCGTCCGAACAAAGATAATGGTATAAAGTTCGGCAGGCAGAGAACATGGTCATGATTTTTGATTGATCCATCTCCTGCTCCAAGGATAACTGCAGCTTTTTTACGTCTATATGATCGATATCAGAAAAATACCGTATGCAGTCATTCATTTCACAAATCCGGTTCACTGCATCAAAAATGGAGAGATGGCTTCTGTCACTGGCGCGTATATGGCCTGAAAACCTCATCTTTAGGAAACACTTTATCTCTTTTCGGAATGACGGCTGATTTACCTTACGAAAATCCACAGTCAGCAGTTTCAGACCGGTTCCATGCCTTTGATATAGAATCCACACATCCTTATGCAGCGACATTTCTTTCCTGTTTTCTTTAATAAATCGTGTCCTCTGGATTTCTTTTTCTTCTTCTGTTATCTGCTTTAGTAGCTTCAGAAAGTCTGTTTCTGCACCAGTAAACCCTGTCCTGCTGTCCTTTCCCAGAACAAAGTTATTCACTTTCGTAAGGCTGATTACTTCCCGCCTCTGCGTATAACTCCCAGCTATCCCTT
>ENA-OWNX01000223-OWNX01000223.1-gut-metagenome-genome-assembly--contig:-NODE-223-length-29942-cov-5.226586_pt1 | contig 29942 bp, 44 predicted proteins | sample MGYA00248250_ERZ651778 | MGnify/ENA primary metagenome ERZ651778 (study PRJEB26908, sample SAMEA4031702) | gut metagenome | biome: gut; feature: normal infant; material: stool | place: China | collected 2015...
AACGACAACTTCTTTTTTAACTACTGGAGCAGTAGCTTTTTCCTTTTTATCAGGCTCAACAACAGTTTCTTCTTTAGTTTCAACTGTTTCTTCCTCTGGATTCACTACTTGTTCTTTTTTCTTTTTAATAGCCACTTTTTCTTCCTCCTCTTTAGTATCTTCTTCTCCATCTTTAGGTTGTAATAGAGAATTAGATTTCTTAGATTTGTAACTAAGGTTATCAACGCTAACGATAGTTTCTCGACCATCAGGCATTCCTTGAAGCGCTTCTTGAGCAGCCTTAGTAGCAGGAATAATATCAGCTTCCCTTTTCATTTCTGTTTCGGCATCTACTAATACAGTAATAGCATCGTCGATTTTAGCAATGTTTTCTGGGTCTTCTGTTTCTTCTGCTACATCATCAAGAGTGTCGATTGCAACAGAAATCTTTTTACGATTCTCTGCATCTCTTTCTTCGCCATCAACGTCTACAACTAGGTCAGCGTCTTCAAAGTTATTGTTTAATGCAAATTTTAATTCAGTCATAAAATCACTAACTCCTTCGTTTATTTTTGCAATTCCTTCATCATTATGTTGAAATTGCATAGCTGACGCAACATATGCTCCTGGGAAAGCAGGTTTAACATCGTCACCAAGAATACATAATGCTTGAAAAGCTGTATCTATGATTTCGATTCTTCCATCGCCAATAGGTCGCATGATAGTATTTTCTTCACTTAGTTCCATTGATTGAGGTCTACCCTCTAAAGCTTGTGCAACTTCTTTGTAAAGTGTGGTCCAAAGATACCCAAAAGTGACCAAATAATCATCTTCGTCCCAGAAAATAGTTGGGTTCTCTGGTATAACGCCCACTGATTTTGTTTCGCCGATTGTTACGAACTCGCCGAATTTATCATAGACAGCTTGTTGTCCATGTTCACCAAAATCTTCTTTATAGTGGTTGTAATATGTTAAAATAGGTGTTAAACCTAATGAACGCTTTGCTGCAGATTCAAGGACATCTTTCGTGAATAAGAATTGATTCCCTTGACCTGGTTTTGCGATTCTAATTTTTACTTTAGAAATCATTGGATTCCCTTCTACTGGGAGAGCCTCCAAGAATTGAATCTCGGTAGAAAAGGCTAAAGTTGTTTTTTCTAAGCTCATTATATTATCCTCCTTGGTTTGCTATTGTCTTATCGCTTTTTTCTGATTCTGGTAATGGAGGTCTTCCACCACTGCCGGACCCACTTGTTGATGTTGCTGTGTGAGATGATTGCAAAGGTTTCATGTGAGACTTGATATCCAGAATATTGTTTTCAAAGACTATCGAAGACATTAGATCTAATTGAGATTGTCCAACAGCAACAGCAGGAAGGAACGCCGAATATCCTAATGTGGCAAAGTCTTTAGTTTGTGTTGCATATTTTTCTTTGTTATGTTCTGTTACTTTCAAGATTTGTAATCTTGTATAGAATAAATCTTCTTCTTCTGATTCACTTCCAAAGTTATAGTCTAACTGGAAGTTTAACCAGTCTTCAAATTTTTCTACCAAAGTAAAGATTAATGCCATATCAACATTTTGTGATTTTTCAAGAGCCATATTACCCTCAGTTGAGAATAATTGTTGTGATACTCCCATTTCAGAGTAAACATCTTTATTCCAGTTTGAAAAATCAATAGGTGCTGATGAAGCTTCGTTCAAGTTCACATTTGATACTTCCGCAAAGGTCGTAAGCAAATCAGTTTGTCTTGTGTTTTCAAAGACTTGTTTCGCACTGTTATGGAATGCTTCCATTTCGATAATATCGAATACTGGTTCAGAATCATCGTTTAGTGGGAAATGTTGTACAACTAAGTTATACAATTCATTTTCTGCTTTACGTTTCTCAATGCCTTTAAGTTCTAATACATCTAGGATAGCAAAGAATGAGTTTGCTAAGATAGGTTGTAAAGAAGGGTTAAAGTAAAACGCTGCGGCATGATTAGGATCTAATGTAATCCAGTTACCATCATCAAACATTGTAGGATTTAATCTTTTTTGCGAAGTATTTTTGCCCTCGTATCGGTCTTGCTTCAGTTTATTAAATTCTGAAACAACTTCTGGAGGGAAAGAATTTAACATTCTTATCTTCTCTTGGTGGTTCGGGAACTTATCAAAATAACGTAAATTAAATTCAACAGTTGGAAAACCATTTGAGAAGCCTCTAGTTCGACACCAATTAACTGGCAATTTTTGAATAACAGCTTTGCTACCTCTTCTTCTAAAGTAAACGAAACTAACTCCGTCCACAATTACATCAAGAGCAATGTTTCTTAATGATGTTTTAAGTTTCATATCTTCTAAAAATCGTAATTGATTAATAACCGCTCTCGTTACTGTTTTTTCGTCAACTTCCATACCTAGGACTCTTGGCATTAATAAATAGCTGTATGTTGGCATGTAAGCTAAGTATCTAGCTGCAGATGCGTAAACACCAGACGTTTTAAAAAAGTGCTGTGACACAGCTCTAATACCTTCAATATCATTTGTTCTAAAGGCATTGTCTAAAGCAATACGAACATCTTCCGTTGAAACGAAAGTGTTTGATAAACCTTTGCTTCCTGACATACCCCAACCAAAGTTTGTAGTTTGACGAGGACTAGAATAAGCAAATTCTAATTTGTCTATCTTGTTCTTTGTTAGCTCAGGGTTCTTTTTCTGTGGTTGTCTTCTTCTAACCGACATTTATAAACTCCTCCTTATCTCCTCGTTTTTATCTCTCCAAAAATAAACATAAAACGGCCAATCTTTTAAAAGAAAGACCGTTTTTATATATAAGTGTTTAAATTCCTGCTTTTTCCATAATATAGTCCAGATTTACTTCTTCTAGCTCCCAATAAGGAATTTCAATCAAAATTATATTGTGTCTTTGGCAGTATAATCGTTTTTGATTATCATTATATTTCTGTCTGGCGAACTTCTTTGGTCCGCCGAAAGCTGCTACTGGTTCATAGTGTTGTTCACCATTTACTTCAATAGCAAAATCAATATTATAATCTTCATCAAAAACCATAAAGTCAAATGCTAGAGGTCTTCCAGAACTAGCGATTAAATCAGGAAAAGAATATTCTTCTTCCCAAACAAAATCATTCTCTCTTAGAATATCTCTAATCTTCAAATGACCTCTTGATACTCCTTTAAATGCTGGCATAGAACTCCTCCTTAATTAATAAATACAAAGTTTGCCAAACCTCCACGTTTACGTTTACGATCTTCATCTTCAAGTTGTTTAATTGCATATATTCCATACATTAAAGACGAAACCTTATCCTTACCAATACCCTTGTTTATAGGCTCTAATTTGAACTGTGTGCCGTTGTTTTGTGATTTAGTAAGATTCATCAATTCTGCCTTTAGAATTGATGTCGTAACAAATGGGCGCAATTTAAGGTTACGTTCTTCAATACTTAATTTCTGATTGACAGCTTTAGAGAAAATAGTAGCCTTAGCTTCACGTTCTTCCAAGAGGAAGTGTAATTTACCTGATCCCATTTGTGTTAGTAAAGTTGTATAACCTTCAAAGTTTAGCTCTGAGTTAGCTTTAATTAACCAAAGCGTATCTTTGATAACATTCGGTCCAGCATCGATGTTTTTATATTGTTTCTTCTCATCATTATATACTCCAAAAGCAGGGAAGGATTCGCCAGTTTTTGGATCTTCTGAAGGCATAACTAAATCATCTACTAAACCTACACCCAAACCATTCGCATCAATCACAATATATCGAGGTAGATAGTTCATATATTGTCGTTTAATCTCATTAGCCTGTACCCCAAAGTGCTCAGACTCAACTGTAATTATATTCACAAGAGATTTAACGCCAACCCCTTTTTTCTGTGGGTTTACCTTAATAACACTAATAACTGTTTGGTCTCCATTTCGACCTACGTCGACCCCGAATATATAATAAGCATCTTTATTACCATTGCCACTTCTAGTGGTTTCAACTTGCTTAATAGTTCTCATTCTATCAAAAACGTCTCCATTAAAGAACGATCCGATAGCAGAACCAGCCCAGATAGACTCATACTCACGTGAAAATGAGATTTCGTCAAATGTACCATCGGCTTTAAGGTCATTTACAAACCCTCTATCTAGTAGGCCCATCTTAACTGGAGTTCTCCACGTTCCACCCATTACAAAAGCAGTTCCAGGTCGTACTATTTGCCATACTAGCAACTGAATTTGTTTTTGATAACTAAAGTGATCTCGGAATCCAGCAGATGTAATATAAATCTGTGATTTGTTCATCTTATCATTAGGGTCAACTTCTCCATTTGCTGCACGACGAGATACGTTCATCATCGGTACGATAACTTGAGAGAATTTTTCCCCATCAACAAGGATAACTTCATCGATAAGTCCAGAATGTCGACGTCCACCACGAGAACTTTCTTTATTGGCTACAACGTTAAAGATTGATCCATTTTTAAAGATAATCTGTACATCATCGTTACCAATTTTAGAACCAGATGGCCCACGATCCCAACGAATCTCATTATGCAATGCTGGAATTAAGTCACAAAGTTCTCGAACTTTTTCCCCAGCGATACCAGCAGCCTGTTCTTTACCACCTGAAGTGATAAATACTTTAATGCCAGGATATAGAATACATTTTATCATCATTAAAAGCACTGATAAAAAAGATTTAGAAAAGGCACGAGTAAATGTTCCAAAAAAGTATCTGTGTCTCATAGCCGCTCTTAAAAAGACTCTCTGATAGAAAAAGAAATTAAACTTACTATCTTCTCCTTTGATCATATCGATAAACATATCGGGATACTCTCGCCAAAAAGAAATATATTCTCTAAAAACAGGGATATTTTTTCTAACTCTTTCCTCTGTTAAAACAATCTCTCTATTTTTCTTAGCTTCCAAGAAGTCTGATTTAATATTAACCTTTGTTTTCGTCGGTGTCGCCATCAGCTTCATCTCCCCATTGGTCTTCAGTTAAGATTTCAGCATCTCTAAAGTAATCTTCATCAGTAATAAAGTCTTTTTCGAATAAGCTATCGTCTTCATCTTCTGCCATTCTATCTTTTTCTTCTTCCTGCTTAATAGCTTCAAAGGCTTGCTCGATTAATGTAGCTAAACCAGGTTCTTTCTCGATTAAGTTTTTAGTATAGTTATTTAAGTCCCTCAAGGTTACATCAACGATATCTTGCGGCTCGTCTGTGTGATATACAGGAATAAAGCCAACTTCTTCAGCCAAACGAGACATTTCTGAGAAACTATCAATATAAGCTTCTTCCTCTTTCTTTTGGGAAGCAGTAAATTTAGCAGATTTCATAAATTTATCGTAATTGCTAGATAATTTACCAACAGCTTCATAATCAGCAATTTCAATCGCTTGATCAATACGAATAGATAGTCGTACGATTTTCTTGAGATAGTCTTCATGAGAAGCTGTAACAATTTCGTATGAATCGTGCATTTCTTTATAGAAGGTTTCTAATTGAAGCAATTCTTCTTCTGTATAACTTGAACCCCATTTAATTTTTAATTCTTTAAGTTGCGCACGAGTTAATAGAGCGTCATCTTCTTCGTTTTTTTCTTCCTCATCTTTGCCATGCAAAATCAGAGCAAGAGCACTTTCGATATTATAACCCTCTGCTAATAATTCATCTATTTGTTTTTTAACTTCTTCTTCTTGTTCATTTTTCTTATCTTCAAAAGCTTCTACAAATTTAGGTGTATCTTCATAATTATAATCTTTAAATTGTAAGAGCTTCATTTTACCAATATATTTGCCTAGGATAGTTTGGTTAGCGTTAGGATTTCGCACCAACTGTCCATTTTTTTCTGTAAATAAATATCTTTCTTTTAAGCTTTCAAATTCTGCTGGAATGTAAGGGATGTTAATTTCTTTAAGTACAGGTAGTATTGTTGAATAAGAATTTAAATCAATCATACTAGCCATACATTTTTTACATTTCTTCATAGGATTTCCATTCTTATCTTTATAGAAATCTTTTACTTTAAACTCACGTCCACAGCGTTCACAACTGATTTTATCAGTTTCTAATAAAGTTGTAGCCATATATACATTTCCTCCTTTAGGTTAGTTAAAAATGACCAGCCTCATTGTTGCTGAAGCTGGTCACAAGTGTATTATACAAATTTGACAAAAGTGTTACATTTTATCGGCAATTTTAGCAATCTCAGAGCGGTAAATTGTTTCTAAAGAAACAGTTCCAAAGATTTCTTCTCCTGAAAATACTTCAATAGCTCTCTTCATTCCGTTATTGCTGCCTTCATACATCCATCCATCTAACTGAGTAGATGGGTCTCCTTCGACAAACACTCTACATTTTTCAGCACGTTGTAGTGCCAGTTTCATCAATTCTACATCAAGGTTTTGAGCCTCAGTTATATATAAAGAACGATTTTCCCCTACTTCATATCCACGAATATCTGATACAGGTAAAATTAAAATTGTTCCATCAAGAATATAGTTCATAATGTTATCCATATTCCCGCCGCCAAGTTTAGAAGCTAAAATTGAACCAATACCTTCTTGTAATAATTTAGCATTCTTATCTCCTTTGTAAAAACCAACTTCTTTTGAGTTCTTAGTTTTTACTGGATTAACAAAAATTGTGATACCATCAATCTTACCTTCCTCAAGCATTTCCCATTGGGCTGCTAGAGTTAAAAATGTTTTACCAGAACCAGCAGGTCCAGTGATAACATTAATCTGATTAGTTTTAAGCGCATCAATCGCACAAATTTGATAAGGATCTAAGTTTTTAGCTCTAATCTTTCCGAAAACTGCACTATCAATACAAACGTTAGATTTAATTGTTTCATAACCACCATTGTTTGGAAGTTTTTTATAAATATTATTTACTTGACCAAACTCTTGAACAATAATATATTCGTTGGCTCTAACGTCCTCCAAGAGAGCTAGTATAGTAAAGATGTTTTGTCCTCTACTTAATTGCTCTCCTACTTCTATTGTATGGTGCCCCTTCCGATATTTATCTTGTGGGTGCTCATACTGAGTAGAAATAATGCCAGCTGAATCAGAAATAGTTGACATAGATAAATCGTTCGTTACTACGATTGCTCCTTCTAATTCAGCGTGTTTAATAATTTGGCTATCAACTGTTGTGCTTTCTTCAAGTTGTTCTTTATCAACTTCTGTTAAAACAATTTTAATTTTATTTGAATGGTTTCTTAGTATTCTTAGTCCATTGCGAGCTTCAAAGCCTCGGCGTCCTTCCATTCCCTTTAATCGGTCTAGCTCCCGTACGGTCCCTAGAGTGACCATCACTTCGTGGTCACAAAATTCGTCCAATAAGGCTTTTTCATCCCGACATCCCATTAAAATATTCGTGTCTAAAATTACTTTTTGTTTATCATCCATAATGTAGGCTCCTCTATCTTCTTCGGTTATTTATTCTTTTGGTTTCTGCAAGATTTACAGATAGAATAAAACTGAGAGGAAGATGTTTTATTTATACTAAAGTTTCTGTTGTTGGCTAGTTTGATTTCTTTACAACGAGAACAACGTTTGTAGTTCCCTTTCATTTTGTTCATGTAAATATTATCAATCCAGTTTTCTGTTGCCTGATTAGCTATTGTTTGAGGAATTTTGTTTCTGTATAAAGAAGAAATGTATTCTTGTGTATGATCCACTCCAAAGATATTAATTAAGCCTTCTCTAATCTCCAAGTTATTAGAACCATTGATCTTCTCTTGTAAAATATATAATAAAGTCGGCTTATCTGCCAGGCTTTGTTGAATTAAATTATCTAAGTCGTCCAGTATCCATTTAATGTCTGAATCTAATTTATCATTAAAAGCAATCTTCAATCCGGCATAGTTTACCAGTAAATCTTTCACCTGGCTCACATCCTGAAGGCTCAGGTCGTATTTCGCTTCTTGATCGAAGCTATTTCCATTACCATGACTAAAAATCGGCTGCTTGTAAGCATTCTTTAACACATATTGGTCTTTACGCAATTCAATAATAGTTTGGCGGGTCTTACCTCGTTTTTTAACGTCCAAGTCTGGGTTATCTTTTAGGTAAGCCTCCAACTTATCAATTTCTCCTCTAAGTTGCGCCATTGTTGGAATAGTAGCAATATCATCTTCTGTTATCTCCACTTTTGGGGTCAAGATAGTATTTTTATCTTGTCTAATTAAACCGTGGAAAGCGCTCTCTCCCCCTTCTAGTTTATCAACCAAGCCCTCACGACTTGTTTCTCTTTTATTTACGGTGACCATACGATTTGGCGTAATGATTTCTCCTCTTGGTTCCAAATCAGTCGCCTCAATTAAATACGAAGCAATTTTCTCCTTCATATAATTAGTAATATTTGATTCACCCAATCTATTTAATTCTGACTCAATATGAGCCACTCTTTCTTCATAAGACTTTAATGTATTGTCTAATATCAATTTTGCTGACATTGAATGTCCTCCCTTAATCTTTCTAATTATATTATAGCATCTATTCAATCATTTGTCAAGTAAAAAATAAAAAAAAGATAGGAAAATTCCTATCTTTTTACTTGTTCTTCTAATTTTTCTACTTTTTCAGTCAATTCCTGCACAGCTTTCCACAGGTAGGCCACCAAGCTATAAGAGTTAAGTCCTCTATCGTCTCCTTTGCCCTCTTGGAGTAAAGTAGGCACTCCTCGTTCTACAATAAACCCTAGTTCAGGTTTTTCAGGAGATCCTTTATAGTTGTAAATATAAGGTTTAACTTTTTTAACTGTTTCTAGTACATTCTCTGTAAATTCGCCATGAATATCCTTAACGGTTTCACTTGAACGTACGATAAATGCCCCAGCGGCAATTCTTGCTTGTCTTGAATTAGCATAACCAGCAGATAAATCCCAGCGTCTGTCAGCAGTATGAATCGTCACTAAATCTTGTCTAGCGTCAAATCCAATAGCAGCGTATCTTCTACGTTGGCCCGTACTTCCATTATGAGAATAAGGGAATAGATATAATTTGGCCCCTTCTCTTTCACTACCAGCAATACCACCTGAGCCAGTTTCGTTGGCTCCAATGTGAACCCCACTACCTGTTGTAATACGAGTCGTACTATGAAGTACTGTTGTCTCAAATTTAACAGCTGGCAAGTTGCCCCCACTAATATGGGCGAAGCGCAAGTTAGCTCTTGAACCACTAGCACTTGCTGATGTGATATAGGCCCCATATCTATCTCCACCAAATAATAAGCGTGAATTTTTATTCTGGATATAAAGAGTACTGTTAATACCATGAGAGTGCATTTCAAACGCATAGCCCCCATCAGTTCTCGTTGTTTCAAAATTCAATTTATGTTGTACTTGAATGTGTGAGGTATTTTTACCATAACCGTTCAGATAGAAATATCCGCCAGTATAGCTTGATAAAATTCCTCTACGATTTTTATAGTCATATAATCCCGCACTTGTGTCTCCGGCACGCATACCAATATAAGTTGAATCTGTTGCGTCACGAACATAAACGATACCAGTACCACCTGAGCGCACTGTTAAGTTACCAGTCATAGTATCTCCGGCTTTTTTAACATAATTACCGTTCTTAACACCATTCAGTAAATTCTGTGCCTCAGTATTTAGTCCCACTGTGTAAACGCCATTGGCGCCTGCTGCCACAGTAGTAAATAGCCCTGCTGTAATATCTTTTACCTTCCAATTAGCCGCCAAGCTACTATTTAATGCCGAAATAGCATTATTAGTAGTATCTAAATCAGCCTTTCTAGCTAACTGCGTAAATGAATTGTTTACACGAGAAAAGACTTGTCCATTTTTATCAACAGCCAAGCCATATATGTCGCCCGTACTTGATTTACGACTAATCATCCATGAGGTAACGCTCGATGGTTTATTAGTTGCTGTTGTATTTAATAAATACTCTGAACCAGTCTTAATATCATAAGTATTTGCGCCATAGTTAGGCAGTAATCCTGTCCCTAATAAATGAGGTAGGCGCTCCCCAATTTCTGATAATGCTCCTTCAACATCGTTACTAGTATACCAATTACCAGCGTCGGCAATCATAACGTTGCTTGCATTGCCCCCACCAGTTCCTGACCCAGGAATACCAGCTGTTGGAATTTCAACCCATTTTTGATCAGTTGAAATATAATGTTTTCTAGTTGTTTTATTAAAATAAAGCATGTTTGGCTCTACTGGTACCCCAACAGGGACAGAATTACCTGTCAAAGTGGCCGCTGTAATTAGTCGGGCCGAGCCATCATTAGCTGATGCGTAGAGACCTGTTGTTGAGAACCATACATCCTCGTGGCCTTTTTGGACACTGGCTGGGCGTCCAGTTTTCTTGTGAAAATTAATCATGGGCCATTTTCCTCCTTACCAATCCAGGGTCTTAAATACAGGAACCCTAGTTGTTATTTTTAATTTGTTATTTTCTACATCGAGGTCAACAGTGCCGTCCCCTACGACATTTAAAACTCTGTTTGTATTGTCGGCGGTAATCTCGTCGCCATCTTCTACTTTAATTAGGTTGAATCCACTGCCTGTTAGGGCTTCTTCTTCAATAATATGTTTACCCATTTGCAAAACCTCCTCTAAACATTTGGAGATTAGCGGGCAAATATTATCAATGAGTACCCGACCACGTTAGACGGCTAGGTACTGTCAGACGCCATAGTAAAAAAAATATCTGCTGTGAGTAGTTGCCGCGGCTTTTGTCTTTTCCCTTGTGAAATTTTCACAAATCCCAGAACCATCCCCCTGTGAACCTTTCTTGGCAAATTTGTAAGCGCTTCCAATCGGGCATTAAACCCACCCCCTCCGAGCGCCCTCTGAGCCCAAAGGAAATATGAAAACGATTTCAGTCTCAAGTTCGATTTCCATTCTGGCATATGTATTTGGGTACTGGAATCCTTTCCCCAAAACCTTTTTCCAATCCACCGTATGAATAAATAACACTTGTTATTATATACTTAGCAATTAGCTCACCGCTGTGCTGTGAATGCCATGTAAGCGCTTACATAATAATCGAACATATGTTCCCCTTAACACCACTTGGTAGTGACTATTAAATAACACTTGTTATTTAATCTTTAGCAAATAGGCGTTGAATTTTTGTAAGCGCTTACATAATAGAGCCATATTTGAGTGATACTGTATTTTTCCACTATGTACATAATTGTTCACCACCTCAGCGTCCGAATAAATAACACTTGTTATTTAAAAAAATGGAATTAGTGGATACGAACATATGTTTGGCTGCATCGCCTAGGCCACTAACATTGCTGAGGGTCTCTCATAGAGTGGTCTAGTCCAATCATCGAGGTGCTGTGAATAAAAGCGAACATACGTGCGCCAAGAATATTTACTTGATAGCGAGCTGCTAATGTAAGTTTCATGAAAATATACAAAACATTTTTCATTCTTTCAGAAAATTTTCATATTCCTTCCAATGACGCATCGCTCATGTAAGCGCTTACAATAACATATGTTATTTAACGTATTCAAACATAACACCTGTTATTCTATACAAATAAATAACACTTGTTATTTAAAAAATAGAAAATAAGCGTCCGAAATTGAAAACGAACATACGTTCCCAATACTCAAATACATTTTCTTCCTACCCTCTTGGGCGAACACCTGTTCCCTTTTCCCCAAAAGAGAGTGATTGTCTTGTGAAGTTTTTCACATACTAATCAAGGGTTGGGCGCATTCAATAATAACACTTGTTATATTAAATTATTAAGAAATGTTTAAGATTAAAATATTCTCATTTGACAAATGATTTCTAAAATGATATACTTATTTTAGATAATAGAAAGGTGGTTAGTGTAATGATAGAGTTAAGTAATATCATATATGAGAATGAAAAGGTAGTTAGGTTTTATCTTTGTAGTCCTTATGTATATCAGAATGAATTTAAAATTGCAAACCTGAAGCCCGAACATCCCAAAAGTCTATACATTAAAATTGTGAGTGATGATGGTCGGCATATATCTTGGATAGAAATGCCACGCAAACTATTAAAGAAAAGACAAATGAAAAACGATTATCAAATTTATTTTGATACCTTGGTAAATGAATATGGTTATTCATTAAGTGAGTACCCAAAAAGCTACCTTGACAATGTATTAGAACAAGATGAATTTATTAAATTGACAAAACTTTTTTGCGAAAGACCTTGACAAAACGTCAAGGCTTTGCTATAATAAATATATAAATAAGAAAAGGAAGTGTTTTAAAATGTTAGATAACAATGATGTTTTTGTTTTATTTTTTATTTGTCCGATTGTTCTTTTTGGTTTAGTTTGTTTTTTCTATGACCGTAAAGGAAAGAAAATGATTAAAAAGATGAAAAAATTAGGTGATGAACATTATATCAAAGATTTATCTATTAAATTAGATAATAATGGTAAAGAGTATTTTGTTGAGTATTTTTTACTGAAGCCTGAATCTTATCAAAAAGTCAAACAAACAAAATACACTGGAGTTTGTTTTGATATTGATACTGCTTATATAGATTTTGCTAGGGTTCATTTAATAGATGAAAATCAAACAGCTGTATCATATCTTACTATTCCTTGCTATAAATTACGAAACGAGTTAGAACAAAAAGACTTAGAATTGTTGCAACAAATCAAAGAATTTAATATATCAGATAAAAATTACGCTATCCTAAAATCGGATTTAGAAAAACAACTGAAAGAAAAAGAATTGCTAAAAGATTATTGAAAACCTCTTGACAAGAGGTTTTTCTTTTGCTATAATATAAATATAGAAAGGAATGATAAAAAATGTTTAAACAAGAAAGAACAAAAATTTTTGTTAGTAGTGAAAAATCAACCTTAATCATTATTGATAAGTCAACAATGGAGTCTAGTCCTGAAACTGAAATGTTATCTTTTGCCGAGGGAAAGGGTTGGGTTAGATGTTCAGAAAAAGTTCCATTTGATACCATTATAAATGGTGTGATTGCTTTTAAAGAAGAGGGTGTGATTTGGACAGAAATTGATTTACCAGAATTTAATGGAGAAAACTAAAATAAGCCTTGACAATATGTTAGGGTTTTGCTATAATATAAATATAGAAAGGAATGATAAAAATGAATGATTTAGAATATATCAGAAAACATCACTATAAAAAAGAAGATGACGTTAAACTAATCGAGGTAGATCCCGAAAAATGCTTTGGTTATAATGTTTTAAAGGTAAAATTAGGTTGGTTAGATGATAGTTTGGTAATTCAGCTTATCAGACTAGAAGAAGAAGAATACAAAACTTTCTTCTTAAAACGAAAAAAAGTTATTAAAATTTTAAATGAAGCCAGTTCATACAAAACCGTCGAGGAATATTCACAGAAAGCCTTGGATGAATTAGCACAAATAAAACAAACAAAAACAATTCAAGAAACTAGCATAGGTGCAAATATGATTGCTTATCATAAATTTAAAGAACGAACGGCAAAAGCCTATCGAAAACAAAGAAATAAATGGGAAAACTTATAAATAAGCCTTGACGGGCTTATTTTTTTCTGCTATAATAAGAGTATAAGGAGAGGTGAGAACGCCCCGCAAACACGGGAGGAACCCTAAAATGAAAGCGCTTACAATGAGAAATGCATTAGAAAAGTTTAATGATATTTTAATTGAAATAATTTCTATATCGTGCTATAATAATTATAGAAAGTTAAGGAGGGAACAAAAATGAATAAACGAATTGATGAATGGAATAACCCACTGGCAGATATTGCAAGTAGCTACTGGCGTAATGGTGCTTTTACTGAACATGGTGGAAAGTTTGAGGTAGTTTTATCACGTGATGAATTAATGTTAGTTGTAGGCTATATGATAATGGGAATGAACAAAGTTAAAAAAATTAATGAGGTGAAACAAAATGAAAAATAAATATCTAAGAATGAAACTTGTAGCAAAAAGAACCCAAAAGGCAAAGGAACTTGCTAGAAAAGAAAAAGCAGAAAGGGCGGCAAAACGCTTGACAGAAGAACTTGAAAATGTTATACTTAAATCAAGATAAAGGAAAGGAACGATAAAAATGACTTATCACTTACATTTCATCAAAGAAGGTCAAATCAATATGGATAGCGGTTATAACACTGTTTTCCATGAAGCAATTTACGCCGATTCATACGATCAAGCAAAAGCAGACTTGCTAGAAAAGTACAAAAACGAAAATATCACAATTTTAAATTTTTAACACAAAACACTTGACTAGCCCAAAAGGCTATGATATACTATGTATATAGTAAAGAAAGGAATGAATTAAATGAAATTTACAGATTGGCTTATTCTTATTACGTTTCTAGTAGCTGTTATCGGCTTAGGTATCATCGCTCCGGCTTATTGTACTTACATTGTTGTCTTATATCGTGGCTTGCTAACATTTGAAGCGCTAGGAATGATTTTATTAAATAGCTTTGCTTCTTATAGCGTTATATCTTTCTTGAAAGAAAATTGGAAAAAGGCTTGACAAGCCTTTCTTCCTAAGCTATAATAAGAGTATAGAAAAGCAATTAAAAATCTTTATTAGAAAATAGTATAAAACACTTGACAAACATCTCAAAATGTTTTATACTATAAATGTAGTAAAGATACTACAAAAAAATTATAAAAAGGTGGAATATATCATGGAAAACAAACAAATGACAAAAGCACAAGCATTGGAATTGGCACTGGAAAAAATCAAAGAACCGCAAGAATTAGTTGAAAAATTGGAAATAATGCTGGCACAACAAAAGAAACAAGATAACGCAAAACGCAACAAAAAAGGCACAAGCAAAGTTGCAAAAGAAAAAGCCGAAAACATGGATAAAGTACGTGCTTTCTTTTCTGAAATGACCGAACAAAACGCTTTGACACTTGCTGAAATTGGTCAGGCTATTGGGCTTGATGATGCCACACCTCAAAAATTGTCAGCTATCATGAAACCGCTGGTTGATAACGATGAATTTGAAAAAGTAACTAAAGATAAAAAAGTCGCTTACCAAGCAAAATAATTTTTGTTAGGAAAGAGTTAGCAACAAAACTCTTTCCTAAAACTTTATAAAAGGAAGTGTTTAAAATGATAGGAACATTTTTTGTCGGTATTATACTAGGGCTTATAATTTTATTCATGATTGCTAGTGTTATTAATTTTTTAATGTATCTCGCTAGTAAAAACTTAGAAAATTATTGGTTAGAATTAGATGAAAAATTTTATAAAAGGAAGTGAATAAAATGATTGATGAAACGCTAGTACAAACTTATTACTATATTCAAGGAATTAATTTTTTAGCGGGTATTATTGTTTTTGCTGTATTGATGATTATAGCAGCAATTTCTACTTTAATCAAAGAATATTTTTTGAAAAAGAGGCTTGATAAATATTTTGATGAAAAAAAGAAGAAAAAAATACAATAAAAAGTATTGCAATTCATTTCATTAAATGCTATAATAAAAGAGTAGTAAGGAAACAAAATAAATTATAAAACGAAAGAGGTTAGTTAAATGAAAGAAACATTCCTAGTTATTGATACAGAAACAACAAAAGAGGGCTATAATATGCCTAATCAATCGGTATTTGATATTGGTTGGACTATCTCAAACAGACAAGGTGAAATTTTACAAACCCGTTCTTACATGGTGGAAGAATTTCGATTGCAAGCCTTGGAAAAGAAAAAAGCTTTCTTGATTGATAGCGAGGTAGTGGACAAGGCAACTTATATCACTAAGCTTTTAAATAAAGAAATGAAAGTCGTAAACTGGAAAAGTATTATTGCACAACTTACGAAAGATATGAATAAACACAATGTTGAATTTGTATCAGCTTATAACCTCGGTTTTGATTTGCGAGTGATTGATAAGACTACTCAATTCTTGTTAGGTCGTGAATTTCTCTTTGATGATAAATTTCTGATTGACTTGTGGCACGCAAGCGCCTATACAATTCTTAATACAAAAGAATATAAAGAGTTTGCTCGCAAGCATAATCTAACGACTGATAAAGGGAATTTGAAAACGTCCGCTGAATCAACTTTTCAATTTATCACTAACAACCCAAGTTATATTGAAGAACATACGGCTTTGCAAGATAGTCTTGATGAAACAGAAATTTTACACCACCTGTTAAATCAAAAAGAAAGCATTCCTTTGCACGCTTATGAAATTAATACGCAAGCATGGAAAATTGTCAACACAAAAGAAGAAGAATAAAATAAAAAAAAGGGCTTGACTTATAAGCCCTTTTCCTTTATAATTATAGTATAGAAAGGAATGATAAAAATGACTAGAATCAAAAGAAGAGAACAAGAAAGAAAAGAAAAAAGAGACGACATAAAAGAAAAAATTGGTATGATAGTGGCAGTTATAATATTTTCTCTAATTGTGGCTTTTCTTGCTTTTGCGCCTTTTGTAAGTCTTGCGTATGTTATAATAGGCAATCTTTTTATTTGGCAAAATATACTAACAGTTTTCTTAATATTTGTTATATGCTGGGGATGGTTGGGGTTAATTTTATTGAATATATTCGGTTAAGATAGTCCTTTGGCTATCTTTTTTATTTGGCTGCCTTGTGAAGTTTTTCACAATTTCCGCAAACGGCCCGAAATTTTACCACAAAAACAGGTCTTTGTCAAGAAAAAAATCGGAATATTTTAATTAATTTTTTCTCATTTAATTATCCCAAAAGTGAGAGAATTTTAATCGGGCGCTCATGAATTTATTAGTTGATTTTTTCTTTTTAATTTGCTATAATATAAATATAGAAAGGAATGATAAAAATGGATTACGAGAAAATCGAACAAGATGCTACTGAGTTAGTAAAAAAATATGGTGTTGAAGCTGCTAGTGATTTCTGGGCTGGTGTGGACAATGAAGGGCTTGTGTATTATATCACAAACTTTGGGAACTTTTACGAAAAAGATCCAATCTATAAAGAATACTTGAACAAACCATTTTTAGAAGCGTTAGAATTTTTCAAAACCTTAACGGCAGAATGTGAAAACTTTTTAGACTTTTTAGATGGATAAGCCTTGACAATATGTTAAGGCTTTGCTATACTATATGTATAGAAAGGAATGATAAAGATGATGAAACAAGATGTTATTAAGCTAGTAGAAAAACATGGTACTGAAGCAGCAGATGAGTTTTGGAATGGTGGAGAATGGGAGGGTCTTGTGTATTATATCGCAAACTTTGATAATCCGTATGAAGATGATGAAATCTATAAAAAATATATAAACAAGCCATTTTTTGAAGCATTAGAATTTATTGAAACTTTAAATTCAGAATGCCAAAATTATTTAGATAATAACGCTTGACAATACGTCAGGCGTTTGCTATACTATATATATAGAAAGGAATGATATAGATGATTGAAACATTCAGCAATGGCGAAAAAATCACTAAGCACGACTGGGAACTAATCGAAAATATGGTATCAAAAGAAAGCCTAAAACTTTCACTTGCTGAAGCGATTGAATTAAGAGAGTTTGACAAATTCGACGCTGAAAGAGAAACAAGCGAGGAAAAAGAAGAAAAGAAAGCAAAGGTAAAAGCCAAAAAGGATAAGAAAGAACAAAGTACTATCACAAGTGAAAGCAATCTAAAATGGATATATGAAGATGTAATTTTGGTAGCTTTCAAAGATAAAGAGTTTAAAAGCAAAGACTTATGGAAGTTAGTCAGCGATAAATTTTCAAACAGACAAACGCCACACGCTTTGAAAAAGTTAGCTAGTGAGGGAAAACTTGACGACTTAGGCGGTTCGCCAAAAACTTATAAAATAAAGGGTTGACTTTCAACCCTTTATACCTTATAATAGTATTATAGAAAGGAATGATAAAAATGGTTTATATCGTTTTAAATAAAACAGATAACGAAATTTGGTTTTGTTCGTTAGATTATGTAAAAGCAAAAGAAGTTTTTGATTGCAATGTAAGAGATAATGAATGGGGAACCTTTGAATTAATAAGTCAAAAAATCACATAAAAGAGTTGACTTTTAACTCTTTTTCCTTTATAATGAATATATAAATAAGAAAAGGAAGTGTTTATAAAATGTTTGAAACTTATGAAAAACCAATCCAATTAAAATCAATGGGGAAAGAAAAAGGTATCGTAAAAATTCGATACAACAAACTATTTAAAAAATTAAAGATTAAAGTCTATTTCAGAAATAAGAAAGTTTATTCTGGTGAAGAAAAAATTGATGACAAGAAAAGGTTAGAATTATTAGAGGTAGTAAGAAATAAAGATGTTTCTTATTATAAAGAACTTTCTTATTATAGTGCTTATTCTGGTTTAAACTGTACTGTTATTGCTTATGATGAAAAAGGTGAGCAGATAGGCAATGATTTAAGTGCTTACGCTTTTAAAGATTTCTTGACAGGAACCGACAAAAAAATTGAAAAAATAATTGTGCAAAGAAGTATAAAAAACGCTTGACAATTTTCTTGCTTTCCCTTATAATAATAAGTGTAAGGGAAAGCAATTACTTAAATTATAAAAAGGTGGGAACAAAATGAAAAAATTAATTCTAACAGATGTTGACGGTACACTAACCAAAAAGAGCGTAGTTTTATCACACGCCGGTTATCTGATCGAACAAGGTATCATAAAAGATGATGGTTCTTATAAAGCTTGGTCGCAAGATATGAAAAACGAAAGTTTAATTGTAGCGGTTGCCGAAAATTATCGCTCACAAATTACAGGCTTGAAAGAAAGCGATATGCAAGCACAAACTTTCATTGCAAAATTTTTTGCAAAAACTGATAACTGGTATGATACACTAGGTAGAATCAAAGATAAACAAAAAGAGGGCTATGAGGTTTGCCTTGTGACAGGTTCAAGCGACTTTCTTATCAAACATTTAGCCGATATTCTACAATGTAACTACCACGCAACAGAATATTTGAAAGATGAAAATGGACGTTTTACAGGCAATGTAAAAGGAATGTTTTCCGAAACTCAAAAAGATGATTGTGTACAATGGCATTACAATTTAAATGAATATGATGAAATTGAAGCATGGGGGGATACGGCAAGCGATTTTGGACTTTTCAAACATGCAACTTACAAAATGTTAGTTGACCCAACTTTTGAAACTCTCAAAACACTAGCCCAAAAAATGATAATTGATTTAATTCTATAATAGAAAAGGCTTGACAAGCCTTTTCTTATCCTTTATAATAATAATATAAGGTGGTGGAAGAAATGCTATTTTTTACTAAAAAAATATGGATAACAAAACATTGTATGGCAAGGTTTGCCGAACGTGTCGGCGATAGTCAAGGCAACAAAGTAAAATATTCTAACAATGCTATACGCAAACAAATTTTAGAGGATTTTCAAGTTATGAATATTAGATATAAAGAAGCAAAACAGGCAGACAATACTTTTCGAGTTTTCACAAAAGGCGCTAGAATTTATGTGTGTCAAGAAACAGAAAAAACAATCGTGATAAAAACTGTAATTCAGCAAACAGCAGAACAAGCGAAAGAATTTAAAGAAAAATACTTGCCTTAGCTAGGCAAGTATGGTATACTGTATTTATAGAAAGGAATGATAAAAGTGGTCACGATTGAAATTGACGGAACTTTATATAGCGTAAAAAAAGATTGTCTTGGTGAAGAAGAAATGAAAGATTTATTAATGAATATAAAAACATTTATCTGGGAAAATATTGGTGATTACGATGGTGATATTCCCGAATTTGTCTTTGAGCTACTAAAAATGCTTTCAGTAGAAATTACACCACTTGAAGAAATGCCAGTCTTTTTAAATTTTCAACGAATATAGTAAAAAAATATAGTGTTAGAAGATGAGAAAAATTCTCATCTTTTTTTAATGTTGCTTGTGAAAAAGTTCACAAAGGAATCATGTTATTTTATTCAGTGAAAGTTTGTGAAATGTATAAAATAAAATAACAAACCCAAGAGAGAAGAATAAAATAACACTGTCCCGAAATGGCCCGAAACGTTGATATACCAAGCTTTCATTTTCGTTTTCATAGTTTTCATTTCCATTTTCAAAATTAAAAAACAGAAATCCCAAAATCAAGTTTGTGAAAATGAATAAATAACAAAGGGGGAGGTGTTATTTTTCGGCCGCTCGCTGGCGAGCGCAATTTTACTCTGTTATTTAATGTTTGTCAAGTTTTTGGATCTGTTATTTTATTATTTTTAGGTGTTATTTTATTCGCCCATAAGCGGGCCCCTTGTGAACTATTGAGCAAGGCAAAACGTTGATATATCAAGCTTTCACAGGTGTTTTCACAAGAGATTGTGTATATTTCACAGCTTATTTTGCGCCCGAAAGTGTTATTTTATTCCCTCTTGGGCGTTATTTTATGATTGTGAATTTTTTCACATGTTATTTTTGTTATGTTATTTATTGCGATTAAAATAACAGGAAAATCTTATGAAATATTTCTGAAAACCTATGAAAGCTTATCAGATCGGGCTTTGTAAGCGCTTACGCTAGATCCATAGGAAATTAAATAACGCTATCTCAGTTTGCCGAGTGTTATTTAATAATAAAATAACATCACAAGTAATTGTGTTAAAATGAGAAACAATTCTCATTAAACTCTAATTAAACTCTTATTGTTTTCTAAGTATTAAGCCAACAAAAAATGGTATACTAAGTATGTAATAAAGATTGGTACTCAACTTACAGAGAAAAAGCTTAAATGAGAATTTTCTAATAATCAAATAAAATAGTTGAAAGCCAAAGCAAAAAATGCTATAATAAGTTATAAAGTTAAATAAGTCCTTTGAAAACAGAATACTTCCCTTTTTACTCTTTGAGAATAACACAAAAAAAACTTTTAAAAAAGTAAGAAAAAGCTTGACAAGCAAAACAAGCTATGTTATACTTAAAGAGTAGTAAGGGATCGACTTACTAACAAAATTATAAAAAGGTGGAATTTATCATGGAAAACAAAAAACAAACAGTGGCGGAAAAATTTGCAGAAGTGGCACATGTATTAGTAGCAGCAGGCGCTCAAACTGAATTAGTTGATTTTATCAACGAACGCAAAGAACAACACGAAAAACGCACGACAAGCAAAAAACGTGGCTTAACAAAAACGCAAAAAGAAAACTTGGTACACGTAGAAAAAATCAATGCTTTCTTCTTTGAACAAGCCGATCCAGAAATTGCATACACAAGCGCAGAAGTTGCTCAAGCAGTAGGTGGCGAAATCGCAGACTTCACACCTCAAAAAATGACGGCTTTGTTGAAACAAGTTGAAAATGCTGAAAAAGTGGCACAAGCTACAAGCGACAAGAAAAAAGTAGGCTATCAAGCAAAATAAGCAAGCGTAGGAAGTCGGGGCTAGGTAAAAAGCCTAGCCCTTAAATTATAAAAAGGTGGGAAAAATTGTGAAGAAAATTGACAAGCGAAAAAATTACATTTTAGTATTGGACGTAGAAACAGCGGGCGACGTGGAAAAAAATCCTTTGTGTTATGATATCGGGTTCGTGGTAGCCGACAAAAAAGGCGTTATCTATGAAAGGTTTTCATATGCAATCGAAGAAATTTTTGACGATGATGCCTTGATGAGAAGTGCTTATTATTATACGAAATTGCCTTTATATCGTGAGAAAATTCGATTAGGTCAAATGAGAGTAAAACCTTTGCGATATGTTCGGGCGGTTATTCTGAACGTAATGAAAGAATACGATATTAAGCAAGTCGCAGCTTACAACGCCTACTTTGACTTTGTCAAGGCTTTAAATAACACATGGCAAGAATTGACAAACTATCCTTACTTCTTCCCTTATGAAGTAAGTCAAAAAATGGAAATCACTTGTATCTGGCACATGGCTTGCCAAACTATTTTTTCTCAGAAAACTTTTCCAAAATGGGCTATTGAGAATGGTTTTTACTCAAAAGCCGGCAACCTGAAAACTAATGCAGAAGTTGCTTATAATTGGCTTATGAAAAGTACCGACTTTGTGGAAGAACATACCGGCTATGAAGATGTTTTGATTGAAGTTGAGATCATGGCATGGTGCTACCGACAACATAAAAAAATGAACAAAAAAATCAATCGCTATTGTTGGCGTATTCCTAGCGCTACCCACAAAAATAAAATCAACGAAATCAATATGAAAGAACTAGCGACTTTGTAAGTCGCTAGTATGGTAGTAGGGTGTTAGCAACAAAACACCTTATTAATAATATAATAAAAAAATACACTCTCTGGAGGAAATTAATATGAAAAAATTTTTAGCAGGTCTACTTATTATTTTAGTGGTATTCGTTTTATTTAGTATCACACCTTTAGTTTTAATGTTAGTGTGGAATTATGTAATCGCTCAACTTTTTGCGGTTCCCCTTGTTTCATTTTGGCAAATGTTTTGGATAACTATTGCCTTATCATTTATCGGCGGACTCTTTAAAAATTCATCAAGTAAATAATCAGTCAACGACTGATTATTTTTTTATTGTCTTATTAAATAACAAGTGTTATTATTAATTAAATAACATTAGAAAGTTCTCATTTTTCTTTTGTTATTTTTTAATTTTTTTCTAATGTGAAAAAGTTCACAATCCAATTAAATAACAAAGGGGGCTTGTTCTTAAATCATAAAATAACATTCCCAAAACGTTGATGTATCAAGCTTTCATTGAGTTTTCATCCCGAAACTCACCCCTGAAATTGTTATTTTAAAATGTGAAAAATTCACAAGCCATCCCAAAATGAGGGGATTATGAGAAAGGAGGTGTTATTTTTTGGCCGGTCGCGAGCGGCCGGAACCTAGCCTCTGCGACACCACCACGCTAACTTTTTCTTATGTTAAACGAGCTGCTTCAAAAGCTGGGAGTTTGGCCCGCTACCCACCCCCTCTTGATTTATTTAGAATAATATGTTATAATATAAAAAAAGACCTTTTTAAGGTCCGGTAAAACAAAAAAAAGGCCTAGCGGCCTTCTATAATATAATCTAGCATGTCGTTGCGCAATCTGTCTTTGTCTAGGTTAGGTAGCTTCTCTAGCAGGAAGTTATAGTTATCTTCTAGCGTATCGACGATATTATCTTCTAAGCAATTGAAGATACCCTCATGTCTATCATATACGCTTACACTACTTTCGAAATCAACCCAACCGATGCACTGCTCACCATAATCTGAGCTCCGTGGGTCCATACAAGTAGAGAAGAGACCCAGCTGCAAATTGTCATTAAAGAATACAACAGGATGAGTACTGATACCAGGAAACTTCTTCCGACTGCTGTAATGAGGTTGTTGCGTAGAAACACCAACAGTACATCGAAAAGTAATTTCTTCTTCTGCTTCCTCACTGCTACCTTCGGGATCATAATCTAGACGACGTTCCATCTCGGCGAAAGCTTCTCTAAGGTTTAGCGCCTTATTGCTTCTCATATCCCTAACAAATTCAGATGGATCAGAGTCTCTCCATCGATAATGTCCGTAGGTTTTCTTCCGTGCAAGATGACTTAGAATAGGCAAGCTGCCACGAACTGACAATGGGTCTGACCCATTAGTTTCAAATACCATACGTCTGAAATCATCATGGATGTAGCTACCCCTAGCGTTCATAACATGCTTTAGACAAGAGTTTGAATTAATTCGGTAGTCAAGGTAGTAGTGGTACATCAAAGACGAGAGAATAAACTCGTTAGAATTGAAGATAGGTAATGACAGCATCTTTTGGGCTGCTCTTTGCAGATAGGTAATGCAATCCATGACAAAGTAATATGTTGATTCAGGGGTATGCTCTCCAGTGTTTTCTTTATATGAATCAAATAGAGCAGATAGACCAAAAACCCTTACTGCGTTATAGTTCCGACTAGTGTCAACTTTTAACAATAGATAACCATGCTCCATAGTATAGACCCAGTCTAAGCCGTAGGCATCTGTTTTGAACTGAGGGAGATCAAATGATGGATCATGTTCTCGATAGATTGCTTCCATCGCATTACGAAATCTGCCAAAGGCATTCCATGAGTCTTCAAAGATTCCATGGAAATTAGCGATATTCAAAATCTTTTCCCGTCCATATTTGGTTGTACTGTTATCTATAATCTCTGTTGAGATTGATTCTAATAATGAGATTTGGTTTTTAAGTTCCTTCAGTTTATCGTGTATATTCAAAATGATAACTCCCTTCCATAATTTGAAAATCGAAAATCGAAATTCATTTTCCTAAAACTAAGTGCCCAAGAGAGAAGAAGAATTAGGCCCCCTTGGAGAGGGCCCCCTATTAAAAGAATCCTTCTTCTGCTATACTTTTTGCCAGGGCCATGGCTTGAGCACGCCGTTCCTCACGGATGCGTTCTGCTGATTTAAGAGAGTCAACAAGAGAATCGACATCGCTTGGTTCATACTTAGCTTCAGCAGCGGCTGCCTCTCTAGCAGCTCGTTGCTCTGCATCGTGGAGGCCGTGATTCTTATATTTTTCTTTTGTTTTATCTTCAATCATATTAGCACTTCCTACTCTTGAATCGAAGCTAAACAGATCAAGATCAATCAGACTAGGGTCAACATCATAGCCATCATTGATTTCATCATCTTTAGGCAAGTCCATACGTCTTGCAATGTCAACAGCAGATTCAGCGTCTAAATGTTTGAAAGTCTTTTCTAGGTGAGAAACAAAGTCTTTTTCAAAATGAATATATGTGAAAGCACGAGATCCATAAGTGAATGGACAAATATCATTGAATATAATGCCTTTGAAATTTGTAGTTACCATAGGAGGATGAGTTCTTATATAATTATCATTATTTACTACATTTTGCATTCTGTGCATATCATAGATACGGAAATCATCGGGCGTCCGACCAACATCATTCTTAAGATAATCGGAGATATCATCTTCAGTGAAGCCTACTTCTTCGTTAAACTCATAGAAACTAAAGGCTTTAAGTACCTTGTAATATTCTTCGTAGCGCTCTTGTCCACGACAAGATAGATATCCTTCGCCGTATTGTGTAAGTCTATTGTGTTGAATAGTAGCTACCGGAACTTCTAATTGACCAATTTTTTTATTTTCTGGGTATAAAATAGTAGCTAATTCCTTATTGAAAGCAGGCTGATCGCCCTTGATAGCTTTTTCGATATACATCAAGCGTCTAATAAAATCATTTTTATAGTAATAAGAGTCTGTCACCACTCTAGTAAACAAAAGAGTATTGGCAAAGGCAAATACTGCTTCAGCAGCTTCATCTTCATCATCAAAACGAATGATAGGCATAGACATCAAAGTTTTCGATACTATTGTCCAAGCAAACAAAATTTCGTCCATTGTACGTCTAATTACTGCTTTTTCATCCCTAGGAGGTGTCATAGTCCAAGGAGATGGATAGTAATAATCAATACTGATATTAGTAGTAGTTAGAGTTTGTCCGTTGTTGGATCTAAAGAATACTGGATCAGCCTCTCGTGATACATAGAAGTGAACGTCGGCTGGATCTGCATTAAAAAAAGTTTCAAATTTACTAGTGCCATGATATGAATCGTCTCGAATAGAATCAACTCGCATTGAAACACTTAAATCAGGAGAAGCTTTTTTGATCATCTTCTGGATAGTTCCTGCTATAACTGAATGCAACTCAGGACTCAACTTAACATGAGTTGTTTGCTCTACTGGAGCGATAGGTGACTCCTCATGTACGGTTTCAATAAAGGTTTCTAGGACCTCTGCATCGGTAAATTTACGAATCATTCAAAAAGCACTCCTTTTCATTTCTTACTATATATATATTATACCATTTTGTATAAAAATTTTCAAATATGTATGGGGAAATAGGCGGTCGCATATTATCGTGTCCAGGAGGAGGTCAGTGCTACGTGAAAGGTGCTGAAAGGGTGCGCCACACATAACTCATAGTTTCTCATACTTTAGCACCCTTTTGGTCTCTTTTTCCGTTAAATACCACCCTTTGGCTAGCCTACGACCGTGTAATACGGCATCTTTCTCCAGGTTTTTCCGTGTATTAGACGGAAATTTTATTTCTTTTCTTTTCCCTTAAAAAAGGTCCAACGGGTCTGTTTTATCGTTTAACAAGGCCTCTAACTTCAAATATGCTTCTTCATAGTCCCTTTCTGTCCTAGCGACATCAGACACGATATTATAGGCATTTTTAAGTTTATAAAGGAAATCTTCTATATTATCTTCTTCAATTGATAGATTGAATGATCTTTTCGCTTTAACTAATTCAAAACGAGAAACATCATAATAATCAATTTTTTTAGAATCGTTATAAATTTTTATAGAATATTTACTAGCATCTAACACCCTATAAATTTTACCCATTGTAATAGTAGGGCGGTCACCATTGTTAATACACTTAACCGTATCCCCTGCTTTAAATTTATTTGCTAATATAAATCGACTAGAACTATACACTCCAACAATTTCATTACTATCTTTATCAGAAACTTCAACAGATTGAATGAGATCTACATCTGTTACCCTATAAATTTCTCCAGTCTTGAGAGGAAATGTACCAGTATCATTAACACATAAAACCAAATCATTCTCTTTAAATTTCATCTTACTACCAACCTTTCATTTCTTGTTCACTCAATACTTTTAAGGCAGCATATTCTTGTTCATAAAGTCGATTATAGCCATCGATCCAAAAGTAATCTTCTTCAAGAGAGTTTAATGCTGAAGCAATCTCTTTAGCACTATGGGAACCCGAAATTCTTAATAAAGCAATTTTTTCAAAAGCTGCTTTTAAATTTGAATCTTGAGTAATTTCTTGTTTAACTTCATTTAGCTTTGAATTAGTTGAATCCCATAAAAGAGTTAAATCAGTCCATGGCTGGACCATTTTCTTAGTCTTTCTTACGATTTCTTCAATTTGTTCTAAAGCACTTAGTTGAATAGTCTTACCTTTCTGTTCTAATACATCTAGTACATATCCTAACGATTGTACGATAAACTCTCTATCATGCTGATTTAACATAATCTTCCTCCTACCAGAATATTCCATAGCCAACACTAATATTCAAATCTCCCCAGTAACCAAACAAATAAGGCATCTCATCATTAATATGTTTATATTCAAGGTCTGGTAATGAAATCTTAACAAACTCCATGAACAATATAGCAGCTTCTTCAGCAGCTACAAAGTAGCAAACTTTTTCTTCTGGGTAATAACCTTCAAATAGCTCAAAATTAACCCCATGCTTAGATAAAATATCAACTACTTCTTTATTTAATTTGTTATCTTCCCAACTATTAATCAATCGAATAGGATTGGATCCTATCATGTCATTACTATCAAAGGTCATATTCAATAGCTGAGTAGTCTTATGATAAGCAGCAATAATTTCTTCCTTAGATTTATTCATTTCCATTGTGATATTCTTTGACCGACTATGTCCATCCTCGGACCAGTCTCCGATAGGCAATACATAAGTATATTCCACAAAATCTTCCTTTCTTATTTAACTCTATAATTAATTATATCATTTTAAAAACAAAAAAACAAGTAAGTATTTCTACTTACCTGTCTCTCTGTACTCATATTGTTTAAATATATCGTCCATGGTCAACTCATAATCTCGGCGAACACTATTTAAAGGAATATTGAAATATCTGTTTTCATCTGTCTTCAAATAATCATCTAACAAGAATACCCAACGTGCCACAAAGCTCCAGACTGGTGAAGAAGTCATATCAATTACTTCATAATTATAAGTTAGTGAAGGAACATCTGTATCGGCGCTTTCTTTAACCTTTGTGTCAGATCCAGGAGCTGTCTTAATAACAAACGAGCCATTTTCATCCCTTACAATATAATTATAAACCCTTTCGCCAGGTTCACCACTAATCGTAACGTACGTTGGAATATCCGAATCATCAAGTTTTATTTCTACCAATGGTGTATGTTCATATACCTCCCTAGAAGGAAGTAGTGCTATCATGGCCCAGGCAGTAAATACTATAAATACAAATGTAAATATAAACATCGTTATAGTAGCTACTATATAATCGAGGCCTTTATCAAACCCACCCACCGAACGAACGTTTTTCAATGTCATATAAAATATGAACGCTGCAAAAGCAAGATATATCATTTGGCAGACCTCCTTTTCAACCTCAATAACAATGGAGGACTAGAAACATAAACTTTTTAACCGCCGGCGCCAACATAAGAGTAATATTTAACGAGCGTTAGCGAGTTAAATATTACGATATAATGTAGTACGAGGCGTAGCCGAGTATAATATAATTTAGCCGAAATTTCTTATACAAATAGGCCTTTTCTACCGTAATTTTTTATACAGTCTGATTATGTATAAACGACATCAGCTTCTAATTCTACCTTAATTATTTTAAAAAGATAGCTTTTCTCAATAATATCATAACAACTAATTTCTTCTAACTCTTGTAGTTTCCCCATAAAAAATAGCTCCTTTTATACAGATTTAACTAGAATGTGTCTAATTTTTTTCGCTGCTCATTAAAAACGATCAGTAAAACGTAATATACCTAAAAGTGAAAATACAAATACAAACATAGCAACTACTGCAGCTAGTACCGTCAAAATGATAGATCCAACTTCAGCAATCAGCCCAACTAAAAAGAAAAGACCAATTCCTATCCCAAATACAGAGATCATATACACTGTTATAATTAAAGATTCTTTCAACATTTCTTTCATATGTCCTGACTCTCCTCCTTGTATACCATAAAGGCTAAAACAACAACTGTCAACATTAAACCTGGGATAATCCCCAAGAGTGCGATCAATATGGGCACAATTAGTACGGTGATGGCCCCGACGATGATGATCGTTAATATGTGTAAAACTGTTTTATTCAAATTGGCTCCTCCTAATAAATAAACATGGAAAATACTATGATGAAAGCTATAAGCAACGTAATGAAAGCTGGGGCTTCTAACAAAAAAGTAATAGACCCAATGGCTATCATATACAATCCATGAAAGAACCAATCGCTAGAATGTATATCTTTAATATTTTTTAACATAGACCAACCTCCTAATCCCTTGTGTCAATATAAAACATTATTAAAAAACCAACTGTTACTGGTAAGCTAATTATTGCAGATATTTCTAAAAGAATACAAAAAATACCAAACAGGACTAATATTCCCCCACCTAAGAACCAATCTTTGGCTTTTATTTTATTAAACATGGGCCAACCCCTCCTATATGATCGAATACAACCGCTCAATATCGTCTGATGTGTGCCCATCATACTCAGGAGCAAACTCTAACTCTTTAACATCAAATACGTCCCAGTCGGCTAGATGATAGTGATATGTAAACTGGCCCTCTGGTGTATCGAACCCAATGATGAATGAATCATCAAACATTGTGCCATCATGATGCTGCTTTGATTTCCAAGCGTAATCTTTGCGAACCTTAGCAACAAAGCTAGTTAAGACCATACGATCACGGTATAGGTCGCCAAAAGTGTGATAACCATCTGAAATGTCTTTGGCACTGCCACCTTGTTCTTTCATGGCTAAGATAGCTTCATTGATCGCTTTCTTCTGTAAATAAAATTCATCTAAATTAATATTTGTTTTTTCTTTTCCCATCTTGATATTCCTCTCCTCCATCGAAATATGAAAATAATGCTGCTGCAACAAACGAAATTAATACTGGAATTGGGGCAAAATATAGCATAGTAAGCAGAATGATTACTGCTAAGACAATAAAGAAAATATTTGTGAATTTGTTCACTCTAGCGCCTCTCCTGTTCTATAATATCAATAACTAAATATACAATACCTATCATCATTAAAAACAACATGCCATGAGCAACAAAAGAAAGTATTGCCGCAATTAGACCGGTTAGCAATAATGAGGAAAAGTAAGCAACTGTTGCTATTGTACAATAAATAAATAAAGAAATAATGAAATAAATAAAAAGCATTGCAAGACTTGCACGCCCGTCTATGTCTTTCAACCGGCTTAAAAAAAAACATCACAGGCAAACGCTTTATTTGTGCTCT
>ENA-OWNX01000246-OWNX01000246.1-gut-metagenome-genome-assembly--contig:-NODE-246-length-27847-cov-72.640907_pt1 | contig 27847 bp, 28 predicted proteins | sample MGYA00248250_ERZ651778 | MGnify/ENA primary metagenome ERZ651778 (study PRJEB26908, sample SAMEA4031702) | gut metagenome | biome: gut; feature: normal infant; material: stool | place: China | collected...
CTTAACACGAGTGAGCAAACTGGAACTATCTCAACAAGAGAAAGACTGGATCATAAAAATCATCTCTATGGTTTAGACAATTTCAGCCTTGTAGCCTTTCAAGGGTTTTGTGTGGGTACAAACATTATCGAATCGGGGTATAGCCGCAGCTGTAGCTGTATCCACATCAGTAAGTTGATGTAGGTTGACTTAGGTTGAGCGAAAAATAGCGAAAAGCCTTGTGTGGCGCGGATTTCAGTCATAAAAAAACGTCCGTTGATGTCTATTGATGTTCCGATGGTGCGAAGGTGCGAAGGCCGGACTCGAATTTCACACCTAATAGACTGATATCAATATTATTTATAAACAGGAATAAATAGTTATACCCGCACTTGTACCCACAAGTTAAAACCCGTACAAAAAATAGACATCGCGAGTGGGTATAAAGCCATACCAGTAGAACACTGATATGGCTGTTGAAGCAAGACTCAGGCAGGCAGGAACGTTTTCTTCAGAGGCACCAAAAGTTTAGTCTCGATATCAACTTGTTCGTAGTTCTCAATAAGCGCACGGACGAGATCATCAAGTGTCCAGAGCGTCAGTGGTATTGTCGAACGGTCGGCTTCATATCGAGCATCTTTCGTAAAACCCCCTGTACTGACATAAAGCCCGCGATCGTCTTTATGGCGACCGCCGATAAAGCTGCGTATCTGTTGGCTTCCCATCTGTTCCCTGCGGTGCTTTACTTCAACGATGATACGCGGATTTTCAAAACCGAACCCATCAGGTGAAGCAATGATGTCTTTACCCCGATCAGCTCCCGCAGGTGAGACCTGCGTTTTATAGCCCATACTGCGTAAAACTCCGGCAACAAGATTTTGCATCTCATCCCAGTCAAGAGAGTTGATACGATCTTTGATACCCTCAAACGCCAGCATTTCCATATCGCGAAGCGGATCAGAAACAACCTCATCTTCATCCATCGCAATTGGATTCTGAGTAATTACATCTGCAGTGGGTTTCTTATCCTGCAAAAGCTCTTCTAGCGCATATTCTGGAAGCTGGAAAACCGTCAGCGTAGAACCCAATGTGTTTTTGGTAGCAACAGACAGTCTATCGCGGTCGATTTCTTGAGTATTCCATTTAACCTGCCGAGCGATACCCATCCCCTCTTCCACCCATTCAGGATGATACTGGAAGTCTGAAGTAACTTTGCCTAGCAAATAAGTACGGTTGGCTGGCGAATAGGTAATAACCCAATCACCCTTTTGGATCTCATTCACAAAACGCCAGACCTGCGATGCGCCAGAACGGGCTGTTCCGAGCTTTGTTAAGGGATCAGCCTCCTGGTATAAGGCGAGTAACTGGGCTCGGGATAGGCCGGGTTTGACTAATGGAGCCAGCTGAGACCAACCGATGCCTACAATTTGCTTATCGCGAAAATCGTCATAGAGCTTGCCGCCGTCACCGCGGATCATCCACATTCTGTTGCCCATACCAGTCCCTTCATGAGGAAAAGAAATTATGCTGGATCATAAGCTTGTTCGTAGTATGCGTCAAAACCATCAACAACGACGGCCCAGCATTCCCGGATTGTGCTTGCGATAATGTGCCTAGTTAAAATTACAGCTTCAATTTGCATGATATTTCGTCCATATAAGTAAAAGCACCAACCAGCATCGGCAGGTGCTTTTTGGAATGAGTAAATTGAATAAGTAAGGAAAGCTGCAGTGTGAATCAGGAAGGCTATTCCCAATGTTCACCGTGCCGCGCTTTCAATAAACCTGTTGCCTGTCGCGCCCGCAGAATATCGACTGCCCGCAGATATGGGGACTGTTCTTGCCAGTCGAATCCCCTGCGATCAATACGAACCAGCCCGTACTTTTCCACCAGAAAATTAACGGCATCGGCCAAAGATATACCGGCATCGATATGTTCCTGAATTACCGTTTCATCACTGAATGGCGTGTCGTTGAGTGTCAGGCCATAATGTTGTTCCAGCAGGCGTGCAAGCAGCATTTGCCAGACAGCCACGGGCGACAGACATAGCTTCGCCGCCTGCGGATTTGTTGCAGGTAGAGTTTTCATATTTGCTCTTGTGAAAGTAGTTAACGATGGGTGGAGTAAACGGCGATGTATACGTAGCCGCAACTGCCAAGGGTATCGGCTTCGCAGGTGAAACCATTGTGGTACAGGGTGACACAGTGGGCATGGCGAGGATTCATTTCACCAGTAGTCAGCATCGATTCCATCTGGCTAATAAAATGCGGGAATGCCACATCCAGCTTAAGACATTCTGCTTCGCTGAACTTACCGGTGATACTGGCCCGGTCAGCCAGATAGTGCAGCCGGTTTCCCTCCTGTACCAGACGAGCGCCAAAGCAAGGTATCACATTACGATTCAGACCCCACTTGAGAAATGAATCGTTCTCTGAGTCAGTAGATTTCATTGAAGTGCCCTCATATCCAGCCTCGCTCTGCAAACGACACAATTCCATCTGAACCGATAACCAGATGATCGAGAGTGTTCACATCAACCAGTGCCAGCGCTTCTTTAAGCCTGCCCGTAATGTTGCGGTCACATTGGCTGGGCTCCGGATCACCGGATGGATGGTTATGCGCCAGCACAACAGCAGCAGCATTGAAGCGAAGCGCTGACTTCACCACCTCACGGGGATGGACCTGGACATGGTTAACCGAACCGGCAAATAGCGTTTCACTCTCCAGTAAACGGTGCTGGTTATCGAGATAGAGCACCATAAACACTTCCCGTTCTTGTCCTGCCAGCTGTAACCGAAGCCAGTCACGGGCAGCCGTGCTTGAGATAAAGGACATGCCGGGCTGGCGCAGATATTTATCCAGCAGGTTGATAGCACGTCGAATGGTCCGTTGGGCATAAGGTGTCAATCCGGAGGTCGCGGGGAGCAGGCAACTATGCTGGGCCATAACCGCCAGCGGAAAGAGTTCAGGCTGCGATGATACCGGGGATAATGCGATATTCATGTCAGGTATTCCTCAGTCGATTAGATACATAATGGCGCTGCATTCCGGATGGTTTAGCGCGTAGTCACGTAAGCGATAATAGTGCTCAGTCATCGCGTCACATTCGGTGCGACAAGCGTGGTGGCTGTATGCCATCAGGCAGGCCGCTATACCGGCAGCCTCTCTGCTCATCTCCGCATCGTTTCCATTCATCGGGTTAAACAACGTCCACTTCTCACCGTCGGGCTCCGGAGCCATAAATGCGCCGCCGTTGCTGAGTGTGTAAAAGCTCCAGACGCCGCCGCTGTAATCAGCGCACAGACGATCCATCCAGCCAAATATTTGGGGCTCAAGGGTTATCCATTGTGGGATAGATCCAAAGCGCTTTGGCCAGAAGCCGATACGTAACTCGTCAGGGACTACCGAGGCAGTAATTGCTGCCTGCTCAGCAAACTCAGGGTTGTGGGTATCCATTAAACTATCTCCTTATGCCGGAACGGTTGTTTAACGCCCGAAAAATTCGAGCATGTTTTCTGCCATAATCCACAGGGTGCGATTGAGTTTCACATCGCCGTCAATGCCGATAACAGCACGGGTGCGGCTGCTTTTCCCCTGAGCGGTTCGCCCTGACAGACCTCCTTTCATCAGGTTCTCCTGCACGCGCTGGTATACGGTCCACAGGTCATCGCTGTAGTCCTCCCGACGACGCGGAGTCAGCAACTGCGATACCGTGACCGGCTGGTGGTCTTCACCAAAGCGATACTTCAGCGCGGCATTCGCCAGGGCGTTACGGGCTGGTTCTGGCAGTGCCAGTGACTGCATTGCATCGCGCTTCTCCTCCACCCGGTCAAACACACCGAGCACTTCGTAAGCCCCTTCAATCACCTTCTCGACAACATTCCCTTTATGCGGTACCCGCACTTCTCCGAATGACTGGCCGCAGACCAGGCCGTTGGTACAGACGCCACGAAACAGGCCCGGCAGCATCTGGTAGCTTGATGAGCCGTCATGGCTGTTAAGTAGAATGATTTCCGGCACCTGATGCCCGGTCAGTTGCCCGGAGCGACGCAGTCGAAGCATGTGCTTGGTGTGCTCCCGCTTGCTCTGGTCGCGAACTTTTGTCTGGCAGTCAAAGAACGGCTCAAAGCCTTCCCGCTGCAGGCTTTCGAGGATGGTGATGGTCGGGATGTAGGTGTACCTGTCTGAACGAGATTCATGCTTGTCACTCCCGAACACGCTGGGTACATGACTCATCAGCTCTTCGTGGGTCAGAGGCCGGTCACGGCGTATCTGGTTTATACGGCTAAAGCGGCTGGCTAGTCGCATAGCTAACTCCTTATCTGATAATCAAATAAAAACAAAAAAGGCCATGTTCCCGAAGGAGCATGGCCTGTTGCTATCTGGTGTTGGTGCGTAGCGGGCTGGAGAGGTCTGAAATGAGAATAATTAATCGCTGTAGTGTGTGGTCCGACACTCACTGAGGTCAGACAGTTCTTTTTGCGTATTCTTCAGACCCGGACTAAAGGAGCCAACTTTGTTATTGTTGACGTAAACATCGAAATTAGACGACTGACTCAACGCGTCAATAAATGACACCCAGGCGTTATCGCCATTCCTCCAGCCGAGGGATGAAGGTAACGGATACTGGCTGTTATCCATGACCACCGTTATTTCCGTCCCGTCGTCATGAGAACTTACTGATGTTCCATCAGGCAGAGTGAGATCAACACCGTGTTGCAAAATATTCTGCGCATCCGGATTGCCAGTACAGTTCAGATTAAACACCACCTTCTCCGGGCTGGTAATGATATATTCGGTCACGCCCATCCCAAAACCACTCGTCCACATATTAGGAATAGCCTGTGCTGTTGATACAGAAGCCAGCATAGCTAATGTAAATATTACGTAAGGCAGTCGCATAATGTTGTCCTCAAATCATGTAATAAAGCTTTTGTTATTTAAAACAATAAAGTAATGAAAAAACAGTTGGATTATTTTATTTGTTTGTAGCGAAACGCTTCTTTTCCAGCATAAATCCCGACAAGATCGTCATAACGAGGGTCCTTTTTATTCGGGCGGAACGTTACTTTCATATCGGAACTGCACATATCCTTCATGGTGAGATTGAATTCTTTACCTGGCGTAATGGTATACCCTGTTGCTACATCGTCTTTACTGGGAGTGATCCACCCCCAAATGCCGCCCGGACAATCTCTGGAAGGTTTCGAGCGAACAACAATAAACCATCCCATTGAATCAACTTCCGTCGCTGTACACAGTTTTCTGACCTGGCGGTGGGCATCACACCAGAATATATTCCCACTCTTATTATTCACTGCCGCAGGCAGAAACCCGCTATAAGGACGTGCTGCGTGAGCATTACCTGTGATAAGTAAGGGGAACAACATGATTGGCAGTAAAGACAACAATTTCAATTCTTTCATTAGATTAACCTTACATTTAATTATGGAGACAATCTCTAATCAGTTTGTCCGGATTGCCCCCGACTTTCTGAGGGAGAAAATGAATTCAGCGACTGCTGAATAAAACGGAAATGAGGTAAGGCAGAGATAAAATGTTTATCCTCCGATAGCTGATAGAGAAGCTCACTGCGAATAAATGTTTCCCGCGATGGCCTTACCAGATGAATCTCATCCAGCCGGAAGACACGTAATTGCCTGTTATGTTCAGCGACCAGATACCAGTAACCGTCCAGAGCGATTAGCCGGTAAGGTGCAACGGCCTCATGACGCTCCCCTTCAGTCAGAATGGTGATGCGCTGACATCCCGAAATAGCTCTGACCAGCCTGTAGAAGGAGAGCTTTCCTGCCGGGGGATGAGGTCTGTCCTGATGCCATACCAGACAGGGTCGATCATCACAGTCCAGCAGGCTGCTGACCAGTCGCCGGTCAAAGCCCGGGAAAACCCCGGCCAGCCCCGTGCGGTGAGCAAAGGTCAGAATATCTATTTCCTGCCGCGTACTGTGAATATCCGAGCGCAGACTGCACTGCCCCTGGTAATAATCCAGGTCGAGATACATCAGACGTTCCCGAAAGTCACGACGTAACGTGCGCTCTGACACCCCGAATTCAGTTGCTAGTTTGCGAATAAACAGAGTTTCACCGGACACCAGGCGGCTGATAATCAACGACAACCTGACGGCAAGCCGGTCATGTCGCCGCTCCTGAAGCGTCATGAAAGATTTCTCCTGAGAAGTTAACTCTCTGAATTAATAATGATTACTTTAAAGGAAGGGGTGGACAGGGTATGGACAACATCGGAACTATTTTTTATGAGCAGCCCGGCCTTGTGAGCGCTCGTCTGACAGATAATGATGCTTCTCCTGATTTTGTTGATGATAAAACGCAATGGAAAGGACGTGTCCACAATCAACAAATCATTAACAACAAGTTCATCATTCGCAGAGAAAATTGCGATATCAGAAGAATATCCAGTCCCAGACGGCCCGTGCGACCGACACCACCGCATCACGCACGCTACGAATCGCCGTTTTCAGCGATACAGACAGGAATGAAGGTGATTCTGCGGTATCGAAAATCCGGCCCACAGCTTCACCGAAACTGTCACGGGCCTGCGACTTTACCGGCTCTGTGCAGAGTCTCCCGTGCAGTTGTGTCACCACCGGGCTGGTGGCGCGGTCAGGCAGACAGCGCATCATGGCTGCCACCATCTCCTCAATGCCCCATCCAGTGCTGGCGGACACCACACAGACCGGATGATGCGGTTTAAACATCGCCATAATCGCAGCCTGCTTCGCTTTAAGATTTCCCAGTTGATGCGGTGAAGGTTTGCTAGTCAGGGTATCCCACTCATGACAGGGTTCGATTTTGTCGGCCTGGTTAATCACAAACAGTACCTTTTGCCTGTAAGGTTGCATCACGCCGTGCCAGAACTGCTTGTCCACGGTTAGTGCCCGATCATCGGCCTTAATGACCCACAGCACCAGGTCCAGTTCAGGTAGCATGCGCCGGTACAGCGCGCGGTATTCATGGTCCCGCTGCCCGTTTTCGCCCACGCCCGGTAAATCGACAATCATCAGACTGTGACGACCGCTGCGCAACCGGAAGCGCAGTACGTCGCGAGTACAGGCGTTCACGTCACTCACCGGGGACACCTCGCCCCGGAAAAGTTCGTTGCAGAGGGAGGATTTACCAGCACCACTTTTGCCCATGATGCCAATCACCGGCTCGTAATGGGTCAGGTTCTGGATGCGTTCAAGAATAAGCTGGCGAAGTGTGCACGGAAGCGACGCGAGCGGTTGTTCAAAGGCCTGAAGGCCGTCAGGTTTATTCATACAGTAGTCTCAGCGTGAAAAATTAAAAACCCCGCGATCCAGTCAGGAAGGCGGGGGATTCACAGAGATGATATCTATCTGAAATTATTTTGAATTTTTGATTAACACATAAAGAACTTTGTGCAGTCCTAGACTGAACGATGTCCACTCTGTGCCAGAAGCGAACCTTACTGTGATCAATGTATTAATCAACCGGGAACAGGTCAGTTACACACCTTTTCACCTTCTTTCTAAAGATGTAAAGTACAAATATGGCAATTGCTCTCTAAAATGAAAAAAAGGGCTTCAAATGATAAAATGTTTTCTTTCACACAGTTCAAATGACAAGGACTATGTACGAGTTGTTGCCTCAGGGCTCCGTAAAGAAACTCTCATTTTCGATGAGCAGACTTTTGAAAAAGGCATGTCCCCATCAGAAGAAATATTAAATGGGTTAGATGACACCTCTCTTTTTGTTTTATTTCTTTCTGATTTTGCATTAGAGTCTGATTGGGTTAAAGAGGAAGTTCGCTTGGCCAAGAAAAAAGTTGAAGATGGTCATCTACATCGGATTTATCCAATTATAATAGATGACAAAATAACTTTTTCAGACCCACGAATCCCATCCTGGATGAAAGATGGCTTTAATATTCAACCAATTCGGAAGCCTAATGTTGCAGTTAGAAAAATTAATGCCAGACTGCGAGAAATTGCATTTAAAACACATCCTGCATTGAAAGAAAGACAGAAAATATTTGTAGGAAGAAATGAGAAAACAAATAACGTTGAGCAACGTTTTGATGATTTTGATAAATCCCCTCCGATAGTCTTTATTGCTTCAGGCTTAGACTCAATTGGCCGCAAATCTTTTATGAAAAATGCTCTTATAAAATCTAACGCTATAAGAGAGTCTTATGAATTCCCTGTAATACAAATCGAGTCTTCAGATAGCATTGAAGACTTTATTTTAAAAATAGACGATCTTGGCTTATGCGATATTGGAAAAATTCATGATTTAATGACTACTTCAATAAGCGATAAAATTAATATTGCGGTAAAACTTATAGAAGGAATTATAGAAGAAAAAGAACGAATCCTAATTGAAGATAAAGGGGCTATAGTTCAACCCGATAGTACAATTGTAAGTTGGTTTGTAAGGGTTACAGATCATATTAAACATTATGGCCACTTGACCTTCTGTATTGCATCTAAGTTTAGAGCCAATAAAACATTTTCTTATAGAAACCCGGAGTATTATTTTGAAGAAATTCCTGAGTTGAATACTCAAGAAAGACGAGGGCTTTTGAAAAGGTATGCAACATATAAAGGCTTGGATTTATCCCCTGAAGATCTGCGTTTTTTTTCAGACCTTCTTTCGGGTTATCCAGAACAAGTTCTTTTTGCCGTGGATAGCATATCGGACACGAATCTTTATTCTGTGAAAAAAGACTCGCATTTAATAAGAGAATATGCTGATGATAAGGCAAAGGTAATCATTGAAAGTTTTTCTCATGACCAACGTAAGTTGGATTTTTTATACTTCCTTTCAAAGTTTGAATTCATTAGCTATGAGTTTCTTTTTTCATTGGTAGATGAAGTGGAGTTTTATCCTATTACGCAAAGCTTCATTAACATGTCTATATGTGATCAATTAGGTGTGAATAATGATTATATTAGAGTTAACCAAGTAATACAGGATTATATATCGAGAAGTAAATTTGGAACTACAAGTGAATATGATGATGTATTGAGTAAGCATATTAAAAAATTCATTGAAGAATATACAGACGACAATAGAGATATATCTGACTATATATTTTCCATTCAGGAGGCTATAAAAACTGGAAAAGATATTGACAGTCGAGTATTAGTACCTTCATATTTTGTGAAAACAATAAGATCATTATACGAAAAAGGTGGGTCTGCGAACTATAAAGAAGCTGTAAGATTATCTGATCAGATCCTTTCAAATGCTCAATATATGCATTCAAATGTTATAGAGCACATATTGTTTATGAAATGTCAGTCTCTTGCAAGACTGCATGACCGAGAGTTTTTTAATGCGGTTCGAGAAGTGCCTGAACCCGAAAGTTCATTTCTGCATGGTTTTTATTTTAGAATAACACGCCAGCGTCCTCGGGCAATTGAGAGCTATAAGCGAGTGTTAAGACAAAGACCTAATGACTACCGTTCAAAAAGTGAATTGGTATTGTTGTATTTACAGAATGATGAGCACGAACTTGCTTTAGGGTTGGCGAAGGAAGTTTATGAAAGGCAGAAGAATAATCCAATAAATGCTAATAACTACTTAAATTGCCTTTTTTACAAGGATGATTCACATATTGAACCAGGCTTGGTTGAAGATATTCTTGGACGACTAAAATCGAATCAAGCCCAACGCGCACAGGAAATTTATTGCTCCGCCAAAGCTAAAGCACTTGCTAGGTTTGAGAATAAAGTTGATGAAGCATTTACTTTGATTGAAAATGGGATCATGGATTTTCCTGATATAAAATATCCTGTTTTAACGCTGTGTGATCTAGCAATCCAATATAGAAGAATTGATAAATTAGAGTATGCTATTGGAATTCTTGAGAAAACTGACTCACCTAAGTCTCAGACATACGGCAGTTTTATAAGATATAAAGCTATTTGGTTAACTTTAACTGCGAGATTTGATGAGGCAGTAGGCATATGCAAACGTGAGCTAACAGAACTCACTTCGGCAGAAATTGAGCAATTTATTGATAAATTAAAACAGTACTTACCTAAATTATAGAGAATATAGAAAGAGGCTTATAAAAATAAGCCTCTTCTTCAATCTTAAATTGCTTAACAATCCCATGATGTCTTATTTTTGAATATCTTCACATGACTATTCTAAACGACTGCTTTACTGCGGACTAAGTACCGGCCAACAAAACTGATAAGCATCGAGTAACAATCTTCGGGAAACATGTGAGCCTTAATCAGAAATGGAGGTATCGCAAACCTCCACTATTTTCTCAGAGCTATCCTTTAAGGCTTATCAACGAAAACTTTGAGTTCTAAACGAATTTTAGATTATTCAAGAATATTCATTGTATCCTCCTGTTCCAAAGGACTATGCCCTCTAACTTATATAATGCAATTAGTTTCTCAATTTCCAAACTGTTGGGAAAAAACAAACGGATGTCACATCTGTCCATGAAGCCTGACAGACTGCTAAACCAATAGCATGAAAGGATACAATCCGTACAGCATAAAATTTTTTGAGCAGTAACCGCAGAAAGTGCGTTTATTGCTTCAGGGATGTGGATTGTTCCTTTTAATACAAATCATGTAGCTCTGTGTTAGTTCTCTTTTATACAGTTTTTTTCGTAATTTTAAGCAGTTCGACGTTGAATAAATGAACGTCTAAATCATCAACATTAATACTGTTTAGACAGAGTAAAAGTAACGATAGATAGAAGTATCCAAATAAGAAATTCCATGTTGCAGCGGTAATGGTATCTTTATTGGCAAAGATACTATTTATACGGGATGCGACATTACCATGGATGTTATTGTTCCTCGATGCATACAGCAAATTGAATATCAAAAACTCCAGTCTCTGGATATCCGATGAAAATGCGAATGCTTTTCCTACGGAGTTTCCATTTTTATCAAAAAGATCTAGTTTGGGGTTGTCAACTATGATTCGTTGAAGTTCCCGGCTCATTGCTTGTGTTATTCTTCTGGAGATGATTTTATTATCAACCCCAATTACATTACCATTTTCATCAGTAATATTACCATTTTTGCCAGTAATCCCGATACACTTGTCAGCATCCCAAAAGACCTTAGTAATGCCAAAATTTAAACTAGTTTTATCTGTCGATTCTTTAATGGAACAAATGCTTGAATATTTTTTACTAAAATTCCAATATAGATGATTGTGGATTAATTCAAATCTTTTTGCAAATGTTCGATAAGAAGATGAAATATGTATAGATCTTATGGGAGGTTGAATTTGGTGGGCATTGTGATTTTTAATGGCCATGCCTTTCAAAAGATATGAACTTAAAAAATTAAGATTCTTATCTGGCAAGCGTTTTGCGAATTCAATCACAATTTCATTTATTGTCTTACTCTTACATTCTTCCGATATCGTTTTCTTGTTGTTAATTCTTGAATTAATAACTTCAGAGATTAACTCTATAGAGTTGTCGATTGCTTTGGAATCCCCCAGACTTCCACTGGTAGTGTTGTGCCTGAGGAATAAATCGTTATAGCTATTATTAATGGCCGTCCAAAGATATGTGAATGCCATGTCGGGCCGGCGAGGAAGACATGAGTATGCGTCTATAAGTGTAGTCGCAGCAATATAAGGGATCTTTTGGGGACCTGCAGCCCAAGATACTGGATTCAGATACTTGAAGCTTTTAAACCATTGGAGAGAATTACTTTCGGGCGATGGAAGTAATTTTTCATGCTCTACAGAAGTGTAATCTGTTACAAGTTTGTATAGGTTAGTTAGGCGTTGATCTTGTTGATTCATGATGCTCCCTGCTAATCGAGTTTTTTCTAGTAAGAAACTTACCATACGCTTACATCATCTGCATCAAACCCAACCCAAAAAGCAGCCCAGCGCCGTTGCAATATAATACTCGACACACTTCGGAGGGTCCACTCCTCGCTCAAAGCTGCCGGTCAACTACTGCGATCTCCTGAAGGTGTATCGACAGCCATTCCGCATGCATGGACAGAATTTGTCTACGGGCGTGGGGTCAGTCCACTTATAAATTACAAAGGTTAAAAGTAAATCACAACCTTCCAGAACCTCCGCTTTTCGCTTGCTACGGCCCCTGCCGAGCATGAATTTCTTCTATGTCCAGAGGTAGACATTGATAATTCAGAAACCGTGGCAGGAATGTGGTATCAGACCCTCACCTGATGTCTGCCAGCATCGCACCTCGCTTCATGTCTAACCTCTCTGTTAGCCCGGCATGGTCAATGGGCTCTGTTGACAATGGTGCCACTTTCCAATACGTTAAGCACAAGGTTAGCGCGACCCGGCAGCTCACGGCCAAAGCGGAATGCAGCGCAGACTTATCAAATCTTTTTTGGTTAAGTGTCTTTGATTCTTATGGTTCGTGAGCACATAAGACAGATTAGAGACTTAAACCATGAAACAACTCCCTACATGCGCTGAAGCAAAAGCCCACGCTAAATACCTTTCGCGGTCGCTTAATATCAATCTAAGCTACGCCCGGGATGCAGTGGCATTACGCTATAACTGCCATAACTGGTCGGAACTCAGCACAGTATTTGGTCAGCTTAGCGATAAGTACATGTCGTTCTATGGCCTTGCCAGCCATGAAGAAAAGCGTGTTTTTAGCCAGCTTCTGGCACCGTATATCGCAGAATTGCAAAATGCCATTTATCCTGACCGCCATGTGCCGGAAAGCTTGATACGTAAGATCGCTGAAGGCCATATTTCCCGGGTATCCGGTAAAGTCATGTCGGCTGTAATACGTGAATGCGAGGATTTTCCTTCCACGACAGTTAAAGACATCATTGAACTGCTTGAATTTTATGATGATACGGCCAGCCGGGTATTAGCAGGACATCACAAACAGATCCCGACCAATAATCCCTGGCTGGAACCTTGGGTATTTGGTGTGCGCTTTTATGCCTATTACCACTTTAATGGCAAGCAGGTCACCATCTTAAGCCGGGAGTGGGATTTAGATATTCATGATGCCTACCTGCCACATTCACGTGACAGAGTATTTTCACGCCCATGGTTTCAAGACTATATGATCGGCTATCTGGCCTACCTCGTGAAGCAATTTATCGGATTGGGTTACGACGGTACCGTTAAGATTTGTTGCATTAATAATTATAGCGCGCTGGATTACCATCAGAAAAAAGCAGCCCCCAACGGTCGTGTGGGGCTCAATCACTTATACAGAGAGTTACTTAATCGCGGGGGAGAAGAAAAGTGGTCGTCTAGTCAAAATGGTCATAAACATGATTTTGGTATCGAGCTCCCGTTTGCCGCATTGACCTCATTGAAGAAAGGAAGAAAATGAGATGAACAAAGCCGGAAAAATAGCGTATTCATGGCTAAAGGCACAGAGCGATAGCGAAAAAATTCGATTTATTGCACAAGCGCTGGGGAGTGTCGAATATCAGGCGTTTATAAAAAAACATCAGCCTGAAAAGCAGCATGCCCACAATCTACCTTTAAGTTTTTTGAAATGGCATTTGCCTCAGAAACTAGTGGCCTCCTATCACGGCAAGGAGATCGGCCTGAGAAGTGTGCCGGAGACGGTTGGCGATAAGCTGGAAATTCGGCATACCTGGATGCCAACAGGACAGTTTGCTCCTTCGCGTCATGGATCTTACATACCACTGGGAACCCACTTTGCTTGTACTGCTCTGATGCAACCCTTTTTGCAAAAACAGCAGGAAAAATGTCTGGAGCAGGCCTGGCAGGCAGCACTTCCCCTGCTTCTGTCACCTGACATCAGTAATAACAATGAATTCACCGCTCCATGGCTTGATTACGAGCCCTATCTCAATGGTGAAACGGATGTATACTTTTTACTGGATGAACCTCAGGAAAGAGTCAAGATTGGAATATCAGGTAATCTCAGGCAACGCGTGGATACCTTGAAGCAACAACACAATACCAGCCTGAGTCTTATCTCCATAATACCTGCAGGGGGTATTGAGACAGAATCCGCATTACATCTTTTCTTTAAAAAATACAGGTTGGATCAGAAGGGACTTGGTCGAGAGTGGTTTTCTTACACGGATGAATTATGCGAATTTATCAATACCCTGAACACCTATGCAATCAGGAGCCACTGCCTAAGAGCTTACGGCATGATCTGACATAAGATCGTATCTTTAGGGCCCGTGGCGCTACGCACCTACAGGTGTGAAAATCGATTATTTAACCCCTGTGCCGTATGTAACCATTAAGCCAGTACAGGTCTGGCAGAACCACGCAACAACATGCCAGAATGAACGCTACAAGCCATCAGTCTTGGCAAGAGAAATTATATCTTCTTCGGTAGCGACACGATGGTGAGTACAACGAAAACCTATCTTTTTACGCCACATCTAGATCGCACCAACTGCCTTTACGCGCTGGTGCGTATCAGATGTCAAGACTTATGCCCTGGAACTCCGGTTCATGTCAGACAGAGCGTCTACAGTACAGCGCAATATATTCTTTATTATATTGCTGACTTTCACCGGCACAAGGTAATTAAACCTAGATGAGTCTAAGGTTGCCACGGGATAGATGACAACGCATGGCATGGCAGGAACAAGAATCAACGTTACTTTTTGCCCTGGTAGACCACTGTTATGTTGTCTGGTTTTCTTAACGTCGGGGCCGTAGCAGGGTCAATCAGGTACACAGGTACTATCACGGCATTTTTCCCACTAAACAGGATTGGCACCCAGCAGTGAACTCGTGGGTCTCCTGTCGTCTCCGGGATACCACTTGTACCGTATGACATAAGATCAACCACATTGATAAAAAGCGCCTTACCTATATCAAAGAAAAACTCGTTAAAAACTACATCTTTTGCCAGCAAAATTACAGCGTCACCTGCTGCCATTTTTATTGGGGATGAAGACTGTCCAGAGGTTTCTACATCAGCAAAAATAATCCTTTCGGTATAGATAAAACAGGCATAGCGGGCATCCTGTTCTGACCTTTCCAGGAGCGACTGACAGAACTCTTTGATATGTCGATTTTCGACCCTGCCAACTGCATTATCCCGACGGAGGTGTCGCTTATGTTCGCGAACATGCACCTTGCCATTGACGCTGTCAAAGTCATACCCTTTTCCAACCTGAAGCTTACTCTCCCAGATCTCCATACAATACTTTTCAGCAGCTACCACATTTCTTCGGCGAGGCAAATCCTGCTGGTAGACACCAGACAGTAGCCGGGCCTTAAGTTCGTCCGCAAGCTGATAATAGCGATTAATATCTTTCAGTACCGGAACGGTAGCATCCAGCAATGTGGAAATAACCTGCGATCGTGAGATCTTCTGTTTTTTGCTGTATTCATCCACAACACGCAGAGTCTCAGAATTGGTTACATTGAAAGTGATTCGTTCTGACATGCCAATCACCTATTAAGCATTTTAGAAAAAGTGCATAACAATTAACCTTAAACACCTTTATTATCAACAAGTTTATTCTATTGCTCTTTCTCTTTAGTTATCAATTCATAGTAACATGCTCTCACGTAAAAATGCTGAATATGTTGCGGCCAGAACAGTCTGGAGACCAGGAACGAACATTTGGGTTTTTAGTATAATTAATGTCTTCATGTTTTAAGAACTTCCTCTTCATATCCCCTCCCGCTGTGATCCGCTTAACCCGTCTGTATATCTCCTGTCCCCACAGTACTGCTCAGTAAACAGAAATACTGTGACTTTCCTGCATAAAAATTACTTATCACCACCTTCCTTTGTACACACACTACAGAGGATTAAATCATGGACTTTCCCTGGCCCTGGAACCGCAAATACACGATGAACTGGTTCCTGCTGTCGTTACTGAACCACCATCTTGATCAGCTACTGGAACGTTACTCCCGCCTTCAGCCCCTCAGACTCGATGTGTTCTATCAGAATGACACGTGGCGTTATAACCATCACGGATGGTACGAGACAGAAAGGGAGGTACGCCAGTTAACAGAACATCTGATGTTAGAGAGCAACATCGTGGGTCACTTCTGGGTGCTGGAGTGTACTTCCCGACACAAATGCCATGCCCATATCGTGATGTATCTTGATGGTCACCATAACCAGGCCACCTTTCCGGTAGCTGAACAGGCGGGGACTGCCTGGCAGAAGATTACACAGGGTGAGGGGTACCACAATCGCTGTGATCGTAAGAAATGCTACGAAGCCGATATCACCCGCCCCGTCAATTACGATGATGCTGCAGCCATCGACAACCTGCGCTACATCATCAGCTATCTCGCCAAGGAGAAATCAAAACACGGGCAGACTTACTACGGGGCCAGCGAGGTTCCACCCGCGAGTGGACTGGGCAGACCGCGAGGGCTTCGATAAAACGACGCACTTTTTTACGTCAGTTCCGGTTGTTATGCCGGAGAAGGGTACAGTGATTCATCACCAGACTCCGGTACTTATTTAGCTACCGGAGAATCTCGTCATGACCATTAAACCTTCCCTGTCTGAAGACCAATTCGTCAATATGGCTTTCATTACCCATCTCACCGGACTAACCGATAAATGGTTCTACAAGCTCATCAAAGACGGTGAGTTTCCGGCCCCCATCAAGTTTGGTCGCAGTTCCCGCTGGCGGCAGAGTGAAGTAGAAGCCTGGCTGCAGGCCCGTATCGATGCCTCACGCTCACAGCGCTAAGCCCTTCTCCCGTCGTAAACACAATTCATAACCGTCATACCTAATCCGTTCCTAACGGAGGCTTACGGCTGCACTCAATTCACTTATCAAGGAATATCAGAAATGATCCATTCAATTTTACTCAACCATTATCAGACCTGGCTGGATGATTTTACCCGCGTCAGTCTGTCCCACGGTTTATGCCAGCAGCACATAACGCAATGGCACCGACTGGCGATAACCACCAGCTCAACATTGGACGGAAGCGTAATAGAAATCGTCATTCCACAGCGCCTGCTACCGATCACCCGTACCGCTCGACTGGAATCCTGTACTGTCGACCCCGGACTAACTAAAAACACAGACTATACCCTTCTACCCGGCGTGCTGCTCAGCGAGTGTTACCGGCTGGGGAAGAGCCGGTTGGCAGATCAGTTACAAATGTTATTCCGGCTTCATGTACAGCCCGGTATGCGACAGACGCTGACCCTACTGTGCTGGTGTGAACTTGCAACAGGAAAGGATATGAGGGAATGGTATGCGCTGCATCTGCCGCTACCTGAAATGCTGAGGCAATGGCTTACGATAAAACAACGGGCATACCGGGGTCTGAAGACGCTGACGGAGGATTACATTCGTGCCACCCGGCCACTGTGAAGGTCGGATACCTGTCCGTAACAGCGATCCGGTGCCGAGCGGCATGCGCAATGTACCGGAGCATATGACCTGGATTGAGCAGAAAAATACGCGCTTACTGTATGGCTGTAACGGAGTAGCTGACCATCAGTTAACCGTGCGCCGACGAAGTATCGATTTCTGAGCCTGACAGTTTTTTACGTCAGCATTCCATTATGTGACAGCCACACCAATCCCCTTTTAATCCCTTTAATCCATCTAATCGCAAGGCGCAGACTTTCCTTTTCGGGATGACTTGCGCCTGCCCTCAGGAGTCTGAAGATGTTTGCCAAATTCTTCCTAGCACACAACGGTAAACGGTGCAGTCTGGTCTGCCAGACCGATAGATACATTACAGAACATCCTGGTCGAGGTACTGGCATGCGCATGCTGAAATGTTACCTTGCCAATAATCGTGATGGGCACATTGTGACTGCTAAAGACGCGATGCAGTCACCAGGCAGGGTATGGACCTGCTCTTCCTGTGGCTGTCAGTTGATACTTCATGCGGGTTCATCTGGTGAGGCCCCTTGGTTTGAACATGACCAGCGAACAGTGACGACGAACGTTCTGATGCAATGTACCCATCTCGATCCTGAAGTGAAAGCCGAAGCCCGATGCCAAAAACTACGCAGAATCATCGGCAACCTGGATGCACCTGTAATGGTGCTGTTCTGGCATTGCGTGTGGTGCGGAAATCATTACAGTGGGAAAAAGCATTGCACTTCATGCGGAACAGGCATCTACAGTATCGAAGAAACTGACAAGCAATCAGATGCGAACTGATTGGGCATGGGTTATTTCCTTAATATGATGAAGATCGCTTTAACACTCATGTTATTTCAGGAAATCTTATGGAGTATTTAAACGATGAGCTGACAGAAATGCAGCAAGTAAAGCGGGTAGTTCAGCAGGCCATCGACCAGTACCCACGTCTGGCTGTATTTCGGTAAAAAACCACCTCCATAGGAGGTGGTTTAAAATTGATAATTAATTAAGTTCAATAATGTCCCTCAATGTACCCATACGCCTTCCGGAACAACTCTTTATCTTTCCCTAGTCCAAACTGGGCCAAGGTCAACAAAAGCGCCTTTTGGATTTCACGCGGGCCACTGTTGGAGTTTTGCCAGCCATCAAAACGGGTAGCTTTGACGATTTTATCAATTTGCTCTACAACATCACCGATTAACTTAGGGGTAGTTTCCGGGCGTGTTTCCAGGAAAAGCTTAGTTAAAGCCTGTTTATTATCAGCTTCAGTTACTGGCCGCTCGCCCGTTTCGCGCTCGGCTTGTACGGTATCTTTCGCAGCATCCAACAGGCCTTTCAACCAGTCGATAGCCTTGATAACACCAGCTTCATAGTCCTGACGCAGTTTTTCTAAACGCTCGCCCAAAGCCACAAATTTAGGATCATGACTGCCGCGCAAACGCCCCATAAGATCAATCTCCAGGCGTTTGGCGCGTTGTTCCTGCTCTTTAGCGGTCAGGGTAAAAATAGCGTGCTCGTCCATGACCAACTCGTCAATATCATCGCGAATACGATTGATATCAGTATGCTCATGGATCATCTTGATTGTTTCGGGGCCAAGCGCAGCCCAAACAAGCGCACCAGTCCGCCCCACCGGACGCACCGATTCATAAATTTGCGCCAGCCATTTATAGTCTTGACGATAAGGGGTCAAAAAAGGGTCTGGGTTGATAGCTGACCATAACTTGGATAACACACCAAAGCTGGCAGCAAATTCATCACGCTTCTCGTTAGTTGGCAGACATTCTTGCGCAGCCATAATACCTTCAAAACCTGCTATGGAACGATCCACACCAGGGAAGAAGGCCAGACATTTATTCAGTTGTAACGGCAATAGCTCTTTAAATGCCTCGATTCCCTCTACAACCCCTTCAATTTCTTCAGGGTTGTAGGCCAGAGCGGTACGCAGGTTTTCGAAAACGCCAAGATAGTCGATAATTAATCCCATGTCCTTGCGTACAGAATCGGTTTCGTACAACCGGTTGGTTCGGCACATGGCCTGAAGAAGAGTATGATCGCGTAGAGGCTTATCGAGGTACATGCAGTAGCAAATTGGCGCATCAAAGCCCGTAAGCAGCTTGGCGGTAACGATAATAAGCTGTAATGGATGCTCAGGATCTTTAAAGCATTCAATCAGATCCTTCTGTACCTGCTCTTCCGCATCAATATGCTGCCAGCGTTCGAAATCGACTTGTTTAACAGGTAGCTCCAATTCGTCATGCCATTTGAGCCAGTCCTTATTGAGCTTGTCTTTTTTGCCACCCTCTTCAACTTTAACCGGAGCCTGGTCAACGTTCATAACCACTTCAACCGCATCAAAACCGAGCTTTTCACCGAGCAAATAATACATCTGCACACAGGCTTCACGATCGTATACCACAACCATGCCTTTCATCTTTTTCGGCATAACATGGCTGGTAAAATGCTCAACAATATCATTACTCACCGCAGCCATGCGTCTGGGGGATTTCAGCATAATAGCCAGCTTGCCGGCACGTCTGGACAATGCTGCCTTTTCTTCTTCATCCAGGTTGTTTTCGGTAGCCAGTTGCTCGAACTCTTCGTTTATAGCATCACGATCCACTCGGAGTTCAGCCAGCCGAGGTTCGAACTTCACCGGGTTAGTCGCGCCATCCCGGATCGACTGCTTGTAGCTGTAGCGGCTCATATAGCGACCCGGGTCCTCTTCGGCACCGAACAACTTGAATGTATTACGATCAATGCCAGAAATCGGAGTACCCGTCAGGCCATAGAAGTGGGCATTGGGCAGCGCCCAGCGCATTTTCTCGCCTAACCCACCTTCCTGGGTACGGTGAGCTTCGTCAACCAACACAATGATGTTGTCACGGTTGTTCAAACCTTTGGGGTTACTATCGTCAATTTCGATATCTTTAAATTTAAAGATGGTTGTGATCAAAATGCCACGGCTGTCTTGCTCAATGTATTCGCCCAACTTTTTGCAGCTTTGCACTTTAATCAGATTCTTAACGTCGGCCCCACCAAAGGTCTCATTAATTTGGCTGTCCAGATCTCGCCGGTCCACAACGATGAGTACCGTCGGATTTTTCAACGCATTGTCGGCACGCAGCATTTTAGCAGCGTAAAGCATCAGCAAGGATTTGCCCGATCCCTGGAAATGCCAAATCAGACCTTTTTTTGGATAGCCTCTGCGAACACGCTCAACGATTTGTTTTGCTGCTTCAAATTGCGGATAACGCGGCAGGATTTTAACTCGTTTAGGTGGAGTATTTTTGCCCGTTTTGACGGTTGAAAATAATGCGAAAGATTCCAGTAGCTGCAATAAGGTCTGTGGATTTAACAAATTCTCGCAACTGTTAAGTACCGATGCCAGGCCCGGCAGAATCTCATCACGAAGCTCAGTATTATGCCAGGGCCCCCAGTCTTTAACTCGGGCATTAATTGCGCCATAGGCAAAAGTTTTTCCTTCACTGGCAAAGCACAGCAAGTTGGGGACAAAGAAAGATTCAACATTTTTCCAATAGTACTTTTTGCCGCCCATGAAATCGGCAGCGCCATCTTGCCAGGTCACGCTAGGCCGCGTTGCGGTTTTAACTTCGCCCACTACCAACGGTATGCCGTTCACATACAGGACAATATCAAAATAGACTTCAGTGGCCGCGATATAGTGGACCTGCTGTGCCACAACAAAGTGGTTGTTCTCTATATTGTCAAAATCAATCAGATTGATGGTGATATGGTCGCCATTCTCGCCAAAAGGCAAGGTTTTGTCGGCCATCAACCATTCCTGGAAGTTCTCATTGGCCTTTACCAAACCGGTATGGCGGGCTTCTAAAACCACTCCTCGCAGTTTGTAAATGACCTCATCGGCATAATCAGGCTGTCTGCCGATATCAGGGTTTAACGAACATAGCGCGTCTTTTAGCCACTCATCAACAAAGATATCCTGCGTTTGCTTAGGCAGGTTCTCACCATGGCAGTAAGTCCATTTGACCCCACTTAATCCTTTCAAGCGGTCGATAATTCCATTTTCTGTGACGGTTTGTTCGTTAAACATTTAAGCTCCTAGTAATTCATTACGAAGTATTAAAGCCAATCTCTTAGAGTCATTTTGTTTTTTAGTGATAACTTTCGTCATTCCAATAGCATTAAAAAAATAAGCACACAATTTTTTTTGCTCACTCAGAGGGGGGACAGGCATTTCCATAGCCCCTAAAGCGTCTTTGGTTAACTTGTATCTTCCTGCGCCTTGCCGAGTTAAATAATGATGAATTGAGGAGTGCAAAAAATAAAAATAAAACCATTCCGTTGTAACATTCTCAGTACCCATTAACACATGAGCATGATTATTCACATTAAACTTACCAGAAACCAACTGTGTCATTGGCATTGTTTTAAATTTTAAAAAATGATCTCCATCCTCTCCAATTAATACATACTCCCCATCAAAATTATAGTGATCTAAATAATCCAAAACCCCTGTCGGACCGTAATAAGGATATTCTCCCTGCATTGCTTTTCTGTCAGATTCAGAAATTGGATCTCTGCTATTATTGCATATTTTCATGCAGTCTCTAACTCGCATTAATTTCCAATTGGCTTTAGAAGCTATATATTCTTTCAAATTTTTAGCATTTACTCCTGCTAAAGATTTAAGTGTCACGTAAAGCATTGAATCAGAAAAACTGCTTAAATCTTCAAGAACTGAGAGTGTAGTTTCACTTCTGGAAAGCAAGGTGCAAGCTGAATTAATATTTTCGGGAATAGATAGTTCATATTCCGCTAAAGACTTAAACTTTGTTCTTGGAGATAATCCGCCTGCAGAATTCTTAATTGCCCATGCCCAAAATTTATCTGACTGTATAATAAATGGCAGAAGCTGTTTAATACTGTTATTATTTTTAGACTCCATCACAATGATATCGCTAGAACAAATTCCATCAAATTCAGCAATGGCTGCTTTTTTTAGATAAGCTCGTCTTCTGCCAAACAGGATTTGACCTTTCTTAAATACCCGAGTAAAAGTAGGTTTATCTTCAGAGATTATGCCCCAACGTTTAATTTTAAGTGAACCAGAATCTAGGTGTTCAAGCCCAATATAGCGTTCATAACCTTCGGAAATCGCATCTTTGGTGGTAATTTTAACTTCTCGGCAAATATCACCAAATTTAACAGTTTGTTTTTCAATCATTCTTGCCTACCTTATAACCTAGCTGCGCCAAGCTATCGAACAATTTTTTGCTCTGTGTTTTTAATTGCACGCGGCTAATTTTCCATGCCTCAATAGAGTCTTCGATATCATGCACTTCGACATTATTTTGTGCTTGTACATAAAGCGGAATTGACAAGTTGTAGAGATTCTCTTGGATGGATTCGATATTCACTAATGCAGTGATATTTCCTTGTTTTTCAGGGCTAAAATAAGCCTCGCATAACACCGCCAAATCATCTTTGGATAAGCGACTATGAGCGCGTTCGCGGGTGACATGATCCACTCCGTTAATAAACAGCACCTTATTTTTGCGTTCAGCAGGCTTATTGCTGTTAAGCACAACTACGCAAGATTCCATCGGCGAGTTGTAAAACAGATTTGGTCCCAGCCCAATCACTGCTTCAATGATGTCCGATTCAATTACCTGTTTGCGTATGGATTGCTCAGAATCACGGAACAGAACACCGTGTGGCCAGAGCATGGCAGCGCGACCGGTATCTGGCTTCAGGCTTTTGATAATATGTGTGTAAAACGCATAATCAGCGCAGCCCTGCGGTGGTATACCATAAAGATTTCGACCATACGGATCGGCGGCAAACTTATCACGATTCCATTTTTTGATGGAGTACGGTGGGTTAGCAAAAATCACATCAAACTGCTTGAGCCGATCGTTTTCAATAAATTTGGGCTCAGCCAGAGTATCACCGCGCAGCACATCAAATTCTTCGATATCGTGCAGGAACATATTCATACGGGCGATAGCGGAGGTCAACAGGTTTACCTCCTGACCATAAAGATGCACTGAGCGCCACTCTTCCCCTCTTGCACGGAGATCCATCACTGCATTTAGCAACATCCCGCCAGTGCCGCACGTCGGATCATAGGCGGTTTCACCTGGTTTTAATCCCATAATGCGCGTCATTAAATGCACGACTGTTCGGTTGGTGTAGAACTCTGCTGCCGTATGACCAGAATCATCAGCGAACTTTTTAATCAGGTATTCGTAGGCTTCACCAAGATCATCCTGGGCGACCGATTTAATACCCAGCGGAATTTTACTGAAATGTTCAATCAGATCAGCCAGCAGATGATCGGGCAGGCGCTCTTTATTGGTCCACTGCGCATCACCGAAGACACCATGTAAACGCGGGTTATTGGCTTCAATTAGTCGAAGCGCATTCTGGATCGCTTCACCAATGTTTTTACTGGTATTTCGGACCTTTTCCCAACTAGCTTCAGCAGGAATGTTGAAACGGTGAAACATCGGCATGGCGGCATAGTCGGCATCGCCTTCATGGAGCTCCATCGCCTCGTTATATTCTTCCAGATAGACATCTGACAGGCGTTTGTAAAACAGCAACGGGAAGACATACTGCTTGTAGTCTGATGCGTCAATTTGGCCACGAAGAAATTCGGCGGCTCCCCAGAGCAGCTCTTCCAGTTTTTTATTACTCATGGTACTCATACCTCGAACCCTTCTTTGATAAGCAGGGCTTCCAGCTCCTCTTCTGCTTTTTCCAGCTCAGCCAGCTTCCGTTGAAAATCTTTGAGCGCCTCTTCCACAGTGATGGTTTCTTCTTCGAGTGGCTTTTGCACATAACGAGCAATATTTAGATTGAAGTCATTTTCTTCAATCTCCTTCAGAGGTACCCAGCGTGCAACGCCTTCAATTTCTTTTGCATCTGGCCCCTGTTGCGCCTGGTCATGATAGATTTGGTAAATGTCATCGGCCTGCTTGTTGGACAGCGTATTCTGCGCACGCCCCTTGGTATAGATTTCTTCAGCATTGATGATCAATACATGATCTTTATGCGTTGCCGGGCGTGATTTGCGCAGCACCAAAATACACGCAGGAATCCCAGTCCCATAGAACAGGTTGGAAGCGACACCAATAATCGCCACAATGCGATTTTCTTGCAGCAATTTGGTTCGAATTGCCCCCTCAGATCCACCACGAAACAGCACACCATGAGGTAACACGACAGCCATACGCCCTTTGTCGTTAAGTGAAGCAAACATATGCTGCACCCAGGCAAAATCACCGTTTGTTTTAGGCGCCAGACCATATTGCTTACGGCCATAGGGATCGTTCGACCACAGATCGTATCCCCATTCCTTCAAGCTAAATGGTGGGTTGGCAACAACGCAGTCGAAGGTTTCTAAACGATCGCTTTGTAAAAACTTAGGTTCACGCAGCGTATCCCCGCGAACGATATCGAAATCCTCCTGACCGTGCAGGAACAGGTTCATTCGCGCGATGGCTTCGGTGGTCAGGTTTTTTTCCTGACCTTTAATTTTTAGCAAGCGCGGATCGCCGCCGTTTTCTTTTACATGGTGAATAGTCTCGAGCAACATACCGCCTGTACCACAAGCAGGGTCGTAAACGCTCTCACCGGCTTTTGGATCAAGAATATTAACCATCAAGCGAACAATAGTTCTTGGGGTATAGAACTCACCAGCTTTCTTGTTAGCTTTATCTGCAAAACGTTTGATTAGATACTCGTATGCGCGGCCCATGTCATCGTCACGGACACTGGCAACGCCGAGATTCACCTTGTTGAAGTGATTAAGTAACGTAGCCAGTAACTCATCAGAAAGGCGTTCTTTATTAGTCCAGCTGGCATCGCCAAAAATGCCATGCAGTTTAGGGTTTGCCAGTTCTATACCACGGAAGGATTCTTTTAAGGCCTGACCGATGTCTTTAGTCTCAGCGAAAACATCGCGCCAGTGGCAATTTTCAGGTATCTGAATACGGTGAAACATCTTACCCTTGGCAAGCTCTGCATCCCCAACGCTCTCCATCGCATCGGCAAATTCTTCGTCATATACGTCACAAATGCGCTTGAAGAACAGGATGGGGAAAATGTACGTTTTGTAATCTGATGCATCGATAGGCCCGGTGATAATATGGGCAGCATGCCAAAGATGGGCTTCGAGATCTTTTAGGTTAATCAGTGTCATTATTTTTTCTCTGTACGATTCTGCGAAGCAGGAACCTTTTGCAGTAAATCGTGTATTTCACAGTCAAAAAGCACGCAAAGCCTTTCTAATGTATCCAGGTCAACCTTCTGAGCCGTCTCTTTGTAAAGCAAAGTTATAGTGTTGCGACTCAGGCCAGTTTCCCTGACAACATCGGCTATTCGCATCTTATGTTCGCCCATGAGTCGAGCAAGATGGCAGCGGATCATAATGGTCCTTATCGTTGTGCTTAACGATGCAAATCGTATCCCAAAATGCGAAAAAAACAAAAAAATTCAAGCTGAAATTAAATTTCTTCAGTTGGGAAAACATTGAACGTATGGGCAGGAAGACCTGCATATTCAACATGTTTAAATTCAGGATACATGTCGGGCATAAATACCCGACATAGGTTCCAGTGAGGTCATATGCCAATTAGCGACACTTTGGCCTGCAGGAACTTATAACTAATCATTGCTATCGTTTTTTGTCTTTAGAGTAATCAAAAGGACTTATCCCCTTCTCCCGATTGGCATCAAGATAATCAGCCCACCACTGCAGCATCAGCCTACGCTCACCCAGATGCTCCGCCTTATGGATGTAAGCTGCCCGAACAGAACTACGCTCCTGATGGCTCATCTGCCTTTCCACCGCATCCTTCGACCATAGCCCTGACTCAATTAACGAACTACAGGCCATTGTGCGGAAGCCGTGGCCGCAAACTTCAACCTTAGTGTCATAACCCATCACCCGTAGCGCACTGTTAACCGTGTTCTCGCTCATGGGCTTACGCGGATCGTGATCGCCCACAAAAATCAGCTCTCGATTCCCACTCATACTTCTGATCTTTTCCAGAATGGCCAGCGCCTGGCGCGACAAGGGAACGAGATGAGGTGTTCGCATCTTTGAACCACGCTGAGAATGTTTAACACCTTCCAGTGGTTCACGCTCACCAGGAATCGTCCACATGGCCGTTTCAAAATCCACTTCTGTCCAGCGGGCAAAACGCAGCTCGCTTGAACGGATGAAAACCAACAAAGTGAGTTCAACCGCCAGTCGGGTTAACGGCCTGCCAGAATAGTGATCAATGCGATGAAGTAATTCAGGAATACGATTAAGCTCCAAAGCCGCACGATGCTGTCTTTTCGCCGTAGCAACCGCACCGGCAATCTCTTGCGCAGGATTGTAGTCGATTAAACCACTCTGAACAGCAAAGCGCATAATCGCGGTAGTACGCTGCTGTAAACGGGCGGCGACTTCAAGACGCCCAGATGACTCCACCGCTTTGATGGGCACAAGCAAATCCCGTGTCTTCAACTCAGCAATGTTCCGCTTACCGATAGCAGCGAAGAGATTATCTTCCAGGCTTTTCAATACACGAGCGCTATGCGATGCCGACCATTTCTGGTTGCTGGCGTGCCATTCTCTGGCAACCACTTCAAACGTTATCGCCTCTTGCTCCTGTTCTACCTTAACGGCTTTCTTGTTCTCACTGGGATCGACGTCGTTAGCTAACAGCTTGCGGGCTTCATCCCGGCGGGCCCTAGCATCCGCCAGCGAGACTTCGGGATATTTCCCTAACGCTAGCATCTTCTCTTTGCCGCCAAAACGATAACGAAGCCGCCAGTATTTTGAGCCGTTGGGGTGAACCAGCAAAACCATGCCTTCACCATCAGTAAGTTTATAAGCTTTTGCTTCAGGCTTAGCCGAACGAACCTTCACATCACTCAGAGCCATGATGAGTATCCTTTCAAGGGTTCTGTGTGGGTACAAACATTATCGAACCGCGATATACCCGCAGTTGTACCCGCATCAGTAAGTTGATGTAGATTGAATCAGGTTGACTTAGGTTGAGTGAAAAAGCGAGGAAAGCCTTGCGGATACTGGATTTCAGGCACAAAAAAAGACGTCCGTTGACGTCTATTGATGTTCCGATGGTGCCGAAGGCCGGACTCGAACCGGCACGTATTTCTACGGTTGATTTTGAATCAACTGCGTCTACCGATTTCGCCACTTCGGCACTGAAGAGGTATGCGGAAAACGTTGTGGATTATACCTGTCGCACGCCACCATGCAAGCGCCAGCTTGCTCGCACCTCGCTAAGTGCTGAAATTTTCAGCATTGCATACAGCGATGTGTAACCTTTGTCACACTCCAGGCACCCCGCCCTGCCATGCTCTACACTTCCCAAACAACACCAGAGAAGGACCAAAAAATGTCGATGATAAAAAGCTATGCCGCAAAAGAAGCGGGCGGAGAACTGGAAGTTTATGAGTACGATCCCGGTGAGCTGAGGCCACAAGATGTTGAAGTGCAGGTGGATTACTGCGGGATCTGCCATTCCGATCTGTCGATGATCGATAACGAATGGG
>ENA-OWNX01000255-OWNX01000255.1-gut-metagenome-genome-assembly--contig:-NODE-255-length-26156-cov-8.932168_pt1 | contig 26156 bp, 30 predicted proteins | sample MGYA00248250_ERZ651778 | MGnify/ENA primary metagenome ERZ651778 (study PRJEB26908, sample SAMEA4031702) | gut metagenome | biome: gut; feature: normal infant; material: stool | place: China | collected 2015...
CTGTCGGAAACGGAGGATTTTATGTTAAGACAAGCCACCCAAAACCTCATTACCGCCCTTTATCCGAGATTGTCCCACGAGGATGAATTGCAAGGCGAGAGTAATTCCATATCGAACCAAAAAAGGATACTCGAAACCTACGCAAAACAGAACGGCTTTACCAATCTGCGCTGGTACACCGACGACGGTTTTTCCGGCGCGAACTTCCAGCGGCCCGGATTTCAAGCCATGCTTGCGGACATTGAAGCCGGGAAAGTGGGTACGGTCATCGTCAAGGACATGAGCCGGTTAGGGCGAAACTACTTGCAGGTAGGGTTTTACACGGAAATGCTGTTCCCTCAAAAGGGTGTGCGTTTTATCGCTGTCAACGATAATGTGGACAGTGCCAGCGAGGGCATGGACAACGATTTTACCCCGCTGCGAAATCTGTTCAATGAATGGCTGGTGAGAGATACGAGCAAGAAAATCAAGGCAGTGAAAAAGTCAAAAGGCATGAGCGGCAAGCCTGTTACCAGCAAGCCGGTTTACGGCTATGTGATGGACGAGGACGAGAATTTTATTATAGACGAGGAAGCCGCCCCGGTGGTGCAGCAGATTTACCAGCTTTGCCTTGCCGGGAACGGCCCGACCAAGATTGCCCGTATGCTGACGGAGCAGCAAATCCCCACGCCGGGGACGCTGGAATATCAGCGGACAGGCAGCACCCGCCGTTATCACCCAGGCTATGAGTGCAAATGGGCGACCAACACCGTCGTTCATATCCTCGAAAACCGAGAGTACACCGGATGTCTGGTGAACTTCAAAACGGAAAAGCCTTCTTATAAGGTCAAGCACAGCATAGAGAACCCCGTCGAGAAGCAGGCCATTTTCGAGAACCACCATGAGCCGATCATCGACAAGGAAACATGGGAACGGGTGCAGGAGTTACGCAAACAGCGCAAACGCCCGAACCGCTACGATGAAGTGGGGCTGTTCTCCGGGATTTTGTTCTGCGCCGACTGCGGCCATGTGCTGTATCAGCAGCGGTATCAGAACAAAGACCGCAAACAGGACTGCTACATCTGCGGCAGCTACAAGAAGCGCACCCGCAACTGTACGGCGCACTTTATCCGCACCGATCTGTTGACCGCTGGTGTCCTGGCAAATCTCCGGCAAGTGACCGAATACGCAGCCAAGCATGAGAGCCGGTTTGTGAAACTACTTGTCCAGCAGAACGAGATCGGCGGCAAGCGAAAGACCGCCGCAGCCATCAAGCAGCTTGAACAGGCGCAGGAACGCATTTCTGAAATCAGCCGCATTATCAAGCGGCTGTATGAGGACAATGTAAACGGCAAAATCAGCGATGAGCGTTTCATGGAACTGTCGGCTGACTACGAAGCCGAGCAAGCGGAGCTGAAAAAGAGAGCCGCCGCCCTGCAAGCCGAACTGGACAAGTCACAGGCAGCTACCGTCAACGCCGAGAAATTTATGGGCATTGTCCGCAAGCACCTTGCCTTTGAAGAACTGACCCCCACTCTCTTGCGGGAAATGATCGAGAAAATTGTGGTGCATGAGTGCAGCTATGATGAGAACGGCACCCGCAGGCAGGACATTGAGATTTATTACAGCTTTGTCGGCAAGATTGACTTGCCCGAATAACCGCCCGACCTATCCGACACAATGGCCAAGTGTCGGATAGGAACGGCAAAATTTTTTGCACTTCTATTGCTTCTTTATCACACATAAGCAAAAAGCCAGGGTATGAAGCAGCTCATGGCGGGCGGCGGCATCATCCTGCTGGGCACCACCCTGATCCCTCTGCTGAGCGGCTTGTTCTAAGGTAACGGCCTATGGATTTTCTCACCGACTGGCTCACAGACTGGCTCAAAGAGCTGTTGATTGGCGGGATCATGGGGAACCTGGAGGGGCTCTTTGATTACGTCAATACCCAAGTCGGAGAGATCGCGGTACAGGTGGGGACTACCCCGGCGGCGTGGAACGCCGGGGTATTTTCCCTCATCCGCCAGCTTTCCGAAACGGTGATTTTACCGATTGCCGGGCTGGTACTGACCTTTGTTGCCACCTATGAGCTCATTCAGATGCTTTTGGAAAAGAACAATATGCACGAGTTTGACGTGGCGAATATCTACAAGTGGATGTTCAAAACGGCTTGTGCCATCTTCATTCTCTCAAATACCTTTGATATTGTGATGGCCGTCTTTGACGTGTCGCAGACGGTGATTGCCCAGGCCGGAGGGCTCATCCAGGGCTCCACGGACATCACGCCGGATATGATCACGGAGCTGGAAACCACCCTGGAGGGGATGGATTTAGGGCCGCTTCTCGGCTTGTGGCTCCAGTCCTCCATTATCGGCGTAACCATGTGGGCGCTGGGCATCGTCATCTTTGTCCTGGTCTACGGGAGGATGCTGGAAATCTATTTGCTCACCAGTTTGGCCCCGATCCCTATGGCGACAATCTCCCACCGGGAGGTGGGCCAGATCGGGCAGAACTATCTGCGCTCCCTCTTTGCCGTGGGCTTCCAGGGGATGCTCATTCTGGTGTGTGTTGCAATCTATGCGGTGCTGATCCAGGGGATTGCCACGGGTGGAGATCCCATCGGGGCAATCTGGGGCACCGTGGGCTATACGGTTTTGCTCTGCTTCATGCTGATCAAAACCGGGACGATAGCGCGCAGCATCTTTAGCGCGCACTAAGGAGGTTTGATTTTATGGCGAATATGCAGACGGCGGCACAAGGGGCCCCCGTTATGGACGAGGCGGCGATGGCGGAAATGCGCCGCCTGATTTTTGAAGCGCCCATCCAGGAGCTGGCAGACGCCCAGGGTATTTCCATTGACGAGGCCGTACAGCTCCGGGTGGAGAAAAACCTGGAGGCCGCCGAGGTGCCCATCGAGGTGTCGGTGCGGCCCATTGAGCCCCAGGGCAAGCTGATTGGCTTTGCCAGTGTGAATATCGGCGGCATCGTGATTGACGATTTTAAGGTAGTCAACGGGAAAAACGGGATCTTCCTGGGGGAGCCCAGCAAGCCCGATCCCACAACCCGGACGGGCTACCGCTCCACAGCGCGGGTGACAAACCGGGCCTTGCAGGAGCGGCTGAGCGCGGCGGCGGCAGACGGCTACAACATGGCCGTGGAAAAGCTGATTGCCCGCGCCGAGGCCCTGCGTCCAAAGCCGATCCGGGAGCAGATGGCAAACGCGGCAAAGGAGGCCGCAAAGGAAAACGCTACCCGGCCCGCCCCGGCAAAGGGCAAGGAGGCCAGGGATGACCGATAAGGGCACCTCTGGACAAAGTGTCCAGAAGTTCCCGGAGCTCTCGGAGGGGCTGTTCCTCATGGATGGCATCGAGGGCCTGCGCTCCCTGCCCCGCCATTCCGTGGATATGCTCTTGACTGATCCGCCCTACGGCACTACCCGGAACTTTTGGGATGTACCCCTGCCGCTCCCGGAGCTGTGGGAGGCGGTGAAATGGGCGGTCAAGCCGGACGGCGCGATCCTGTTTTTCGCGCAGTGCCCCTATGACAAGGTGCTGGGGGCATCCAACCTGTCCATGCTCCGCTATGAGTGGGTATGGTACAAAAGCCGATGCACAGGTTTCCTCAACGCGAGGCGGGCCCCGTTAAAAAAGACGGAGAACATCCTGGTATTCTACCAGAAGCTCCCCCTTTACAATCCGCAGTTTGAACAGGGCAAGCCCTATAAGAGGAGCTTGACAAACAACGGGGACAGCCCCAACTATGGAAAATTCGTCCGCACCACGGGCGGCTCGGAGGACGGCCTGCGCTTTCCAGGGAATGTGCTCACGTTCCCCACTGTCCAGCGCACCGTCCACCCCACGCAGAAGCCGGTGGCCCTGTGCGAGTATTTCATCAAGACCTATACCCGGCCCGGCGAGCTGGTGGCGGACATCTGCGCGGGCTCCGGCACAACGGCGGTGGCCGCCCTCAACACGGGCCGCCGCTTTCTCTGTTTTGAAACCGTCCCGGCCTACTATGCCGCCGCCAGTGAACGCATCCGCGTGGCGGGCGCGGCGGTGGAGGCCGGGGAGAAAGGAGTTTGACTATCGGACAGTATTCTGTGATCTACGCCGATCCCCCCTGGCGGTATTCTGCAAAGAATGTTCAGGGGGCGGCGGAAAAGCATTACCCCACAATGGGGATTGACGAGTTATGCACGCTCCCGGTGGCGGATCTGGCGGCCCCGGACAGCGTGCTTTTTTTGTGGGCTACGTTCCCGCAGCTTGCGGAGGCTCTGCGGCTGATCAAGGCGTGGGGCTTCGCTTACAAGAGCGTTGCTTTCGTCTGGCTAAAGAAAAACCGCAAGTCCGAGGGCTGGTTCTACGGCCTGGGCTTCTGGACGCGGGGCAACGCGGAGATTTGCCTGCTGGCAACACGGGGACACCCAAAGCGGCAGGCGGCAAACGTCCACCAGTTTATTATTTCCCCCATCCAGGAACACAGCCGCAAGCCGGAGGAGGCCCGTGATAAGATCGTGGCCCTCATGGGCGACGTGCCCAGGGTGGAGCTGTTTGCAAGACAGTCCCCGCCCGGCTGGGACGTGTGGGGGAACGAGGTGGAAAGCACTATCCCGGACTTCTGGACAAAGTGTCCAGAGGTGGCCGGGCCGGAAAGGAGTGAGTAAAAATTCCCTATGTAAATGTCCCCAACGACTTATCCAAAATCAAGACCAAACTTGCCTTTAACCTGACAAAGCGCCAGCTTGTGTGCTTCGGGATTGCGGCGGCGGTGGGCATCCCGTCCTACCTGCTGGCCCGGAGCGCCATCGGCAACACCGGGGCCATGTTCCTGATGATGGGGGTGGCGCTCCCGGCGTTCCTGCTGGCGATGTACGAAAAAGACGGGCTCCCCTTTGAAAAGGTGGTGCGGAACGTCCTGCGGGCAAAGTTCCTGCGGCCTGGGGTGAGGCCCTACCAGACGGAAAATATCTATGCCCCGTTCACCCAGCGGGGCGCTGTGAGAAAGGAGGATGCGATTGCAGAACGCAAAAAGCCCAAAGCGCGGCCCCGGAAAGGCCGCTAAACGGAAAGCGGCGCTCTCCGCCCAGCAGACGATCCCCTATCTGGTGATGCACCCGGACGGGGTGTGCCAGCTCCCCGGCGGGCTCTACACAAAGACGGTGGAATATGAGGACATCAACTATTCCGTTGCGTCCACGGAGGATCAGACGGCGATTTTTGGCGGGTGGAGCTCATTCCTCAACTACTTCGACAGCTCCCTGCCGTTCCAGCTCTCCTTTATCAACCGCCGCTCCCGTTCCCGGAGCAAGTACAAGGTAAACATTCCCCCGGCCCAGGATGACTATGACAGCATCCGGGCGGAGTTCACGGGAATGTTAAAAAGCCAGATTGCCAAAAGCAACAACGGCATCGAGCGGTCAAAATATATCACGTTCGGCCTGCCCGCCGAGGGGATCGCGGAGGCCCGCCCCCGCCTGGAACGGGTGGAGGCCGACGTGACAGGCAACCTCAAACGGCTGGGCGTTCCCTCTGTCCCGATGGACGGGCAGGCGCGGCTGGCCCTGCTTCACGGCCAGATGCACCCCGGCAACCGGGAGCCGTTCCGCTTCTCCTGGCAGGACATCCCCAAAACCGGGCTTGGCACAAAGGACTATATCGCGCCGGACAGCTTCGACTTCCGGCAGTCCCGGACGTTCCGCATCGGCCAATATTGGGGCGCGGCGTCCTACTTGCAGATTTTGGCGTCCGAGCTCTCTGACAAGCTCCTGGCGGAGATCCTGGAGCTGGATGCGGAAATGACGGTTACGCTCCATATTCAGACGGTGGATCAGCTCAAGGCCATTAAGACCATCAAGGGCAAGCTCTCCGACATCGGCAAAATGAAGGTGGAGGAACAGCGCAAGGCGGTGCGGGCCGGGTACGATCCCGACATTCTGCCCCCTGACCTCATTACGTTCAGCAAGGATGCGGCGGAGCTTCTGGCTGACCTGCAGTCCCGAAACGAGCGGATGTTCCTGCTCACGTTCACGGTGGTAAACCTTGCCCCCACCCGCCAGCGGCTGGAGAATGACGTGTTCACGGTGGGCGGTATCGCACAGAAATACAACTGCGCTTTGAAGCGGCTGGACTGGCAACAGGAGCAGGGCTTCGTTTCTTCCCTGGCCCTGGGCTATAACGAGGTGGAAATCCAGCGTGGCATGACTACCAGCTCCACGGCGATTTTCATTCCCTTTATGACCAGGGAGCTGCGGATGGCCGGGCCGTCCCTCTACTACGGTATGAACGCCCTTTCCCACAACGTCATCATGGCTGACCGCAAAAAGCTGAAATCGGCCAACGGCCTTTATCTCGGCTCCACGGGCTCCGGCAAGAGTTTTGCCGCAAAGCGCGAGATCATCAACGTGTTTCTCGCTATCCCCAAAGACCGGATCATCATTGTCGATCCGATGGGGGAATATGCCCCGCTGGTGCGTAGGCTGGGCGGCCAGGTGGTGGAAATCGCTCCCGGCTCCCCCAGCCATATCAACCCAATGGACATCCAGCTTGACCTGGACGATGACGAAAGCCCGCTTTCTATGAAAGCGGATTTTTTGTTGTCCCTGTGCGAGCTGGTGGTGGGCGGCAAGGACGGTTTGCAACCCATCGAAAAGACGGTGATTGACCGCTGTGTGCGGCTCATTTACCGGGATATGGCCCTGGGGATCGGGGACGGCAAGCCGCCTTTGCTCCAGGACTTGTACGAGGAGCTTCTCAAACAGCCTGAGCCGGAGGCCCGCCGGGTAGCGACAGCCCTGGAGCTCTACTGTACGGGCTCCCTTAACCTGTTCAACCACCAGACCAACGTAAAACTGACGGCGCATATTGTCTGCATTGTCCTCAAAGGGCTGGGAGAAAACCTCCGCAAGATCGCCATGCACGTTACCAATGATTTTGTAACTTCGGCGGTCAATGTGAATTTCCACAACGGCGTTTCTACCTGGTGCTACTTTGACGAGTTCCACATCCTGCTCCGGGACACGCTCACCGCCAGCTACTTTGTGGCCGTGTGGAAGATGCTCCGCAAAAAGGGCTGCGTGCCCTCAGCTTTAACGCAGAACGTGAAAGACCTTTTGGCCAGCCGGGAGATCGAGGCCATTCTGGACAACACCGACTTTATGATCCTGCTGTCCCAGGCGCAAAGTGACCGGGCGATTTTGGCAAAACAGCTCGGCATTTCCGAGCATCAGCTCTCCTATATCACCCACTCCAATTCCGGCGAGGGCCTGCTGTTCTATGGCGATGTGACCATCCCCTTTGTGGATCGGTTCCCCCGTGGGGAGATCTATAACCTGCTGACCACGCGCCCGGAGGACTTGAAGAATGAAGCGAAAACCGAATAAACCCGAACAAGAGCCCAGGGAGCGCCCCGGCTCCTGGGAGGAGCCCGCTGATCCCGGCGGCGCTTCTTCCGGGGGCGCTGGGGGCTCCCCAGGCGGTGCCGGGGCGGAGGGCACTTCTGGACAAAGTGTCCACAAGTCAAAGTTTAGGCAGAAAAGCAAGCAGGAGCAGGCCGCCGCGTCTAAGCTCCGCATGGAAAAGCGCGGGGAAAAACTGGAGGCGGCCAGGGGTAAGCTGGCAAAACAAAAGCCCCCGAAAAAGCCGGGCCCTGTCCGGCGGGTGGGCCGCGCCGCTGGCGGCACCGTTCACAGCTTTGTGCATGGGAAGATTTACGAGAACGAGCAGGAAAACGTGGGCATCGAGGGGGCCCACCGCTCCGAGCTGGTGGGCGAGGCCCTGGGCCGTAAAGGGGTGCGGTTTGCTAAAAAGACGCTCCGGGAACACCCGGCAAAGGCCGTCCAGCGGGCTGAGTCAAAATATGTCAAGGCCACGGCGGACTATCACTTCCGCATGGCCGCCCAGGAACACCCGGAGATGTCCGGCAACCCGGTTTCCCGGATGTGGCGTAAGCACCGCTTGAAAAAGCAGTACCAGAAGCGGGCGCGGGAGGCGGTCAAGACCGGGGCGGCAGGCGCGGCGAAAAAGACAGCCGCCGCCACGGAAAAAGCCGGGGCAAAGGCGGTGGGCTTTGTGAAGCGGCATCCCGTGGGGGTGGTTCTGGCCCTGGCCTGTGTGCTCCTGCTCTTTATGATGCAGTCCTGTTCGTCCTCCCTGGTGACGCTTGGCAACGCCGGGGCGGGCGCGGTGGGCGCAACTACCTACCCGTCCCAGGACGAGGAAATGCTGGCGGCGGAGGCGGCTTATGTGGGAATGGAGGCGGAGCTCCAGGACTACCTGGACAGCTACGAAAGCACCCACGACTATGACGAGTACCACTTTGACTTGGACAGCATTGAGCACGATCCCTATGTACTGATCTCCATTCTGTCTGTGCTCCATGAGGGGGAATGGACGGTTGACGAGGTGCAGGGGACGCTGGAAACCCTTTTTGACCGCCAGTACATTCTCACCGAGGATGTGGTGGTTGAGGTGCGCTACCGGACGGAAAGCCGGACGGACAGCGAGGGCAATTCCTACGATGTGGAAGTCCCCTACAATTACTACATCTGCTATGTGACGCTGGAAAACAAAAATCTGTCCCACCTGCCCCTGGAAATGATGGACGAGGAACAGATGTCCCGCTACTCCCTCTATATGTCCACCCTGGGGAACCGGCCTGACCTGTTCCCGGAGTCGGCCTATGTTGGAAAATACGTTACCAACCCGCCCGCCGGATATGACGTGCCGGGGGAATACCTGGACGATGAAACCTTTGCGGCCATGCTCACCGAGGCGGAGAAATACCTGGGCTATCCCTATGTGTGGGGAGGCTCCAGTCCGGCTACGTCCTTTGACTGCTCCGGCTTCGTGTCCTGGGTCATCAATCACAGCGGCTGGAATGTGGGCCGCCTGGGGGCCCAGGGGCTCTATAACATCTGCACCCCTACCAGCAATCCAAAGCCCGGCGATCTGGTGTTCTTTGTCGGCACCTATGACACGGCGGGCGTGTCCCACTGTGGCATCTATGTGGGGGACGGGATGATGATCCACTGTGGAGATCCCATCCAATACGCAAACCTAAACACAAGCTACTGGCAATCTCATTTCTACGCCTACGGGCGTTTACCCTGACAAGGAGGTATCTATGGCGGTAAGCAAAAGCCAGAAAATCCAGGCCGAGATTGATAAGGTCAAGGCCAAAATCAGCGAACAGCAGGCCCGGCTCAAGGAGCTGGAAAAGAACAAGCAGGAGGCCGAAAACAGCGAGATCGTGGACATCGTGCGGGGCATGAGCATTTCCCTGGAGGAGCTCCCCCTGGTGCTCCAGCGGCTCCGTGACGGCGGCACTTCTGGACAAAGTGTCCAGAAGTCCGGGGACGGCGGGAAGGAGGAAAATTGAAGATGAAACGCTTTCGGGTGATGGCGGCGGCGCTGTGTGCCGCCGTTCTTTTATGCGGATTTAGCGTCCCGGCCTATGCCTATGCGGACGGCGGCGAGGGCGCGGACTATGGCGATCCCACCATGACCGAGGAAACCCAGGCCCCGGAGCCGGAACTCACCATCGAACCGGGCGAGGGCTTTTCGGAGGAGGGAAACCTTGTTACCCGCGATCTGCTCTATGACGAGCACACCAACAAGCAGTTTATTACGGTGCAGACGGCGGGCGGGAATACCTTTTACATCGTCATTGACTACGACAAGCCCGTGGACGAGGAGGGCGAGCAGTATGAAACCTACTTCTTCAGCGTGGTAGACGAGGCCGATCTGCTGGCCACAGCCGAGGCCGCCGGGATGGAGCAGGCGGTCTGCTCCTGCTCGGAAAAATGTGCGGCGGGTGCCGTGAATACGGAGTGTGCCGTCTGCTCGGTCAATATGAACAAGTGCGCGGGCGTTGAGCCGGAGCCGGAACCCACGGAAACTGAGGAACCTGCCCCGGAGGAGGCCGAGCCGGAAACGGGCGGCAATATGGGGATGCTCCTGGCGGTGCTGGCCGTGGCCTTAGTGGGCGGCGGCGCGGCGTTCTATTTCAAGGTGCTGCGTCCCAAACAGCAGAAAGCCGCCGAGCCCCAGGAGGACTATGGCGACGAGCTCCCGGACTATGACGGGCCGGACGGCTACGGGGACGAGGACGGCCCGCCCTGGGACGAGGAGGACGATGACGGAGAGGAGGCGGACAAATGAGGTTTACCGACAGCCCCTTTGAAAAAATGATGAAGCAGAAGCCCCGTTCCCAGGCTCCTGCCCCGGCGAAACCGCCCAGGGGCTCCCGGTGCTCCGGGTGCCCCTACTGGCGGGGCATCGGCTGTGTGTCCTGCTACCGGGAGCTTTTGAAAGCCCCGGCTGGCGGGAGGTGACGGCTTGGCCCGTGAACTGACACGCGAGGAAAAAAAGAAAATCCGCGCCCTGGTGGTAAAGTGGTGTGCCAACTATGACAAGGAATACGGGTGCCTGCCCCTGGAGTGCGAGTGCTATATGTTCGGGAAGTGCTGGACAGGCGCATACTGCCGCTACTTCCAGGAGGCCGTCCTGCCCCTTGATCCGGCGCTGGAGGCAGTCCTCTTGACCGAGGGGCCCAGGCCGGAGTTTAAGCCCTGTCCCATCTGCGGCGGGCCTGTCCCCGCTGATGGACGCATGGCCTACTGTTCTGAGTCCTGCGCCCGGATCGCCCTGCGGCGGCAAAAGCGGGACTATATGCGAAAAAAACGGAGGTGATGTGTGGAAAATTAGGCCCCGGAAAACCCGCTTGTATCAAGGCTTTCCGGGGCCGCTTTTGGGGTGGGCCGTATCTTTCTATGGCTTACCCCTGGTTTGCTCAAATGCTTTCCACATCTATCCCCGCTACTTCTGGACACTTTGTCCAGAGGTGTATTTAAGGAGGTGTTATTCTGGAGGAAAATCAAGGCTATGTGATCCGCCGCACAATCCTCTTTGACAATCAATGCGGCTTTGCCCTGGGGGAAAACAGCAAGGCCCCTAATCCCTTTGTGACATGGCAGTTTAACGAGCAGGACGGCCACCGGGATTACTTTTGGGGCCACTATATGAATGAGCCGGATATGGCAGAACGGGACTTACTCAACCGGGCCAGGGACTACCAGCGGCGCTACCATGTGCAGGAGGTGGAACAGGCCCCGGACAAGGAAACCTATCTGTATTACTCTACCCAGCGGCCTATCGACATCGGCACCTACCCGAACAGCTATTTTAACCGCCCCGTCCACATGGATTTATACTTTACCCGCCAGCAAGTGACGGGCGAGGCGTTCCAGGCGTGGGGAGCCATCACCTATGCCCATCCCCTGACGGAACGGGAAATGCAGGACTATGAGCTCCGGCCCTCCCGCAATAACCTGGATATTCGGCGACAGATGGATGCCCAGGCCCAGGTGGTGGGAAAATGGGAGGACACTCACCGCGTCCCGGATCAAAAGCGGCTGACGTGGTTCTACCCGGACTTCGGCAGTTATGTGGTGAAAGAATACATCACTCCGGAGCAACTGGCCGTCCGCGTCCGCAGCATTGAACGCCAGGAGGCGGCGCGGGCCCATAAGGAGGCCAAACGCCAGCCCCCGATTGCGGAACAACTGAAAGCGGCCCAACGGGAGGCCCAGGAACACCGGGCCCCGGACGGCCCCAAAAAGAAAACCCCTGACCGGGGCGACAGATAGGAGGAAGATTATGGACAAAAAGCGTGAACAGGATTTTGCCAACCAGGAAGCCCTGCGGCTCTCCGGGGTATTCAATACGCCGATCCCCGCCCAGCCCCCGGAACAGGAAAAGGCGCTGGACAAGGTAAAGGAGCCGCCCCGCGTCTGCCGGAGCCTGGAACGGGAGGAGCGGTGACAAAGAAACGCCGCCGCCCCATCCATCTCCATGTGATGGTGTCCGAGGAGGAGCAGGCGCTGATCCGGGAACGCATGGACGAGGCGGGCATCCGCAATATGGGGGCCTATATGCGGAAAATGGCCCTCAATGGATATGTGCTCCATGTTGACCTGTCGCCTGTTCAGGAGCTGGTGTCGCTCCAGCGGCGGTGCTCCAATAATCTAAACCAGGTGGCGATCCAGGCGAATACCTACGGCGGCATTTACCCGGAGGAGATCAAAGCTCTGCAACGGGACTATGAAAAGCTGTGGCGGCCCCTTTCCGATCTGCTGGAAAAGCTCTCCGCCATCGTGCGGCTCTGACCTGCCGGGGAGCGGTTTTGCCGTTCCCCGGCTATCTCGACTTCTGGACAAAATGTCCAAAAGTCGAGATTAAGGCATATTATAGCGCCTACTAAAATTTATTGATTACCAGACTCTGTTTCCGCTCGCGTAATTCGTAAATGTGCAGGTAACATTTTATCAATTTCCTCAGGTGTAAAAAACTGTTCTTCTTCCGCTTTTAGAGCTCGTTGCGCATCAGAATAACTTTTAGAATCAGTTTTTGGCGAGGTTTTATATATTTCAAATGTCCTTTTTTGTAACGAATCCCGCTTTGAAGTAATTTCGGCTTCGCTTAAAACTTCAAAATCGGTTAGTAATGATATATAATCTTCCCGAATCATCCATAGCTCATCTGATGCATCACGATGCTGTTTAATTTCTGAAAGCAGATTGAAATCCTTGAAAAACAAATTAATTGCTAACAGAATTGTCGAAAATAGTCCACCTATGCAAGTCAAAGCTGCTTCACTTGTGATAATTGCGCCAATGAATCCGCCAGTTGATATTGCTGAAAGTGTAATTTGAATATACTTAATAATATTATTCTTTTTTACAAGGCGATTCATCATTTTAAGGTGTGTAGTATATGTGTAGACTACTCTCCCATATGCCTCACGTATTTGAACTTGAAGTGCCTGTTTATAGCGGGAATTTATTTCCATAGATTTCTCTCCATTTTGTTTTAGCAGTAAATGGGTAATCTTCTTTAGATATAGCTTCTACTGCTAAATTATAAGCAGTTAATGCTTTGTTTTCAAAAGAACCAGTACGCGAAATGAAACGCCCACTTCCCATAGTTTTCCACAAATTTTGAGTCTTGCTTTGTCCAGATAAATATTTAAAAAAATCCCTGCTCATAAAGTCATAGTATAAATATGACTTATCGCTATGCTCCCAATTTGACATAAAATTGTAGGCAAGAACATCTATCAAAATTCCACTAATCGCAACATTGTTTTTGTCCCGCCATGCACGAGCCATCCGGCATAACCGTTTTAAATTATGGTTGCACGCTTCATTCATTGAATTTATAGCGTCAATCTCGGCTTTTGGATCGGTAATTTTCCAGCTTCCTCCTGAATTGGAATTAGCGAATGTAAAACTGCCATCTGTATTAGCAAACGCTGGAAGCACTTCAAAATTGACACCATCATAAAAAGGGATACTAATAATTTGTCCGTCCCCTTTTAGGGAAGAAGTGCTATATGTTTTAGCCAACACATTCTTTACTTCTTGTAACAACGCAGACTGACCATTATACGTATATGCCTTAAATTTTGCATATGTATTATATGGTAATTGAATTAGCATATCAATATCACTTGTATGGATTTCCGTTCCGCGCCCAAAAGAACCTACATATAAACTATGCGCAGTATCTGAATAAGAGCCATAGTAATCATTGTTAATTCTTTTCGTAATCTGGTGATAACGACTACGTATAGTGCTCAAAGTGGAATCGCTTATCAGAATATTGGAACAAAAAGTTTTAAACCACTCACTTACAGACATAAATCTCCCTCCGTTTTGAAAGAAAGTCTTTTAATAAGTCTATAATCAAATGAGAAGAAAGTCAAATTATTTCCTGTTCAAAGATTTAAAAACTTTCCTACAAGTAGAGTTCAGGGCATCCTTGTTGGCCCCCTTCCGCAGAGTTATAATATACATATAGAGGCGAACAACGAACTTTTGTAGGAGGTATGAACGATGCGGATAATCTTAAAAATCATCGCGGCTCCCTTTGTCCTGGCCCTGATCCTCATTGTGGCGGTGCTTACGTTCCTGTCCTGCGTGGCGGGGGCGGTGTGCATTGTGACTTGTGTGGGCCTGTCCCTGCTGGCGATCCTCTGCCTGCTGGCCGGGCAGACCGTAGGCTGCATCGCCATGTTTGTGCTGGCGTTCCTGGTTTCACCCTTTGGGCTCCCGGCCCTGGGCGGCTGGCTGGTGGAGCGTCTGCATGGGGTAAAGTATGCGGCGATGGACTTTATGGCGAGCTGATACTTCTGGACAAAGTGTCCAGAGGTGCCGGGCGGCGGGTGAAACAGACCGCCGCCCGCTTTTTCTGCTGGGAAAGGAGGTGCGGCTATCGCTACAACTTACATCCGGCCCTACAAGGTGGCGGCGGGAAAAACGGCTGTCCAGACGATGGAGGATCGGTTTGCCTACGGGCTCAATCCGAAAAAGCTGGGGGCCGTGTCTGCCTACCTCTGCGATCCGGCATCCGCCCCCGCTGAGTTTCTTCTGACGAAAAGCCAGTACCAGGCGGAAACGGGCCGGGCCGTGGAGCGCGGGGCCTTGTTCTTTCAGATCCGGCAGGCGTTTCCTCCCGGTGAGGTCACGCCGGAGGAGGCCAACAAACTCGGCTATGAAACGGCCATGCGCTGGACAAAGGGCAAGTACCAGTTTTTCGTTTGTACCCACATCGACAAGGGCCACATTCACAATCACATTTACTACAACTCCACAGCCCAGGACTACTCCAGGAAGTTTCACAACTTCATCGGCTCCAGCTTTGCGGTGCGGCGGCTCTCTGACCGGGTGTGCATTGAGCATGAGCTGTCCGTCATTCAAAATCCGAAACAGCACAGCAAGGGCCGCTTTCTTCACTATGGCCAGTGGATCGGGGAAAAACCGCCCTCTGCACAACAGCGGGTGCGGCTGGCCATCGTGGAGGCCCTGGGGCAAAGGCCCGCTGACTTCCCGGCGTTCCTGCGGCTTATGGAGGAGTCCGGCTTTCAAGTGAAGCATGGGCGGGGCGGCGCGATCTCGTTCCTGGCCCCTGGGCAGGATAAGTACACCCGCCTGCGGGCATCCACTCTGGGCCCTGGTTTCGATCCGGATGACATCCGAGCGGTGATTGCCGGGGAGCGTCCCATCCCGGAGCTCCCGAAGGACGGCCCGGCTCCGCCCCAGCGCGTCAATCTGATTATCGACATAGGGGAGCGCATGGCCCAGGGCAAAGGCCCGGCCTATGAGCGGTGGGCCAAAGTTTACAACCTCAAACAGATGGCCGCCGCGCTCCAGTATCTCCGGGAACACGATCTAATGGATTATGACGCGCTGGCCGTCAGCACCGAGGCGGCGGTGGATCGCGCCCACAAGCTGGCCGGGGAGCTGCGGGACACGGAGGCGGCCCTCTCTAAAACTTCTGAGCTCATGGGCGCGGTGGTACAGTATGCAAAGACGCGCCCTGTGTTCGACGGCTACAAGGCGGCCCGGTATTCTAAAAAGTACCTGGCCCAGCACGAGGCGGAGCTGGCTGACTACCGGGCGGCCAAAGCTACTATGAGCGATCTTTTGGGCGGGGCGAAGCTCCCGAAAATGGACGCGCTGAAAAAGGAGCGCCGGGAGCTCTCCGAAAAGAGAAAGGCCCTTTATGCGGAATACCGCAAGGCCCAGGCGGATATGCGGCAAGCCGTTGCGGTCAAGGCGAACATTGACCATCTGCTCGGCTATACGGATGGGCGTGAAAATAAGGCCCAAGAGCGATAGCTCCGGGCCGCAGACAACCAGGGACTTCTGGACAAAATGTCCAGAAGTCCGGCGGGTTTGGGGAGCTCCCCAACAAGCATTTTCACGGGCCTGCGGCCTGTGAAAATTTCGGAGTGTGGCCACACCCGAATTGCTTGCCAAAAGCGCAACATCGCCCGCCTGTGGCTTCCACTTATTTCCTTTTGATTTTTGAAACTACGCACAGTTTTTATGTGATAGTAATACGAGTCTATATAAAATAAATTCTGTTCTTGCTATAAATCTAGTTTAACAAAGCGTCTTACTAAAGAACCATAGTAGATGGAGGAGTATTGAATGGAAGTAGAAAAAGCGTTGTGTGAATCGTGGCGAGTATGGATCGACGAGGAAAATCACATTGTGTCATTCCATACCATAGAAAACGGACTACCGTTAGAAATTACAAACCGTGAGCAATATCTCAAATTCATCGATGAATATGCCCAAAACCGCTACCGATTTCAGTAGCCGCCAAAACAAATTTTTGAAACCTAGCATCAAAATCGTGTGATATTATAAGCGAAAGCAGCTTTCAAAGACAGTTAGGAGCCTTTCTTATGAGAGAAGATGCCATATTGCATAAAATGCAAATCGGTGATCCATCTGGGCTAGAATCTCTTATGGATATTTACATACCTTACGTTTCTACAGTGGTATGGAATATTCTTCGAGGCGCTATGTCCCCAGAGGACGGAGAGGAGGTTGTATCCGACGTATTTCTGGCGGCATGGCAGCAGTCATCCGAATTAAAATCAGGTCATGTAAAAGGATGGCTTGCTACTGTTGCAAGAAATAAAGCGAAAAACAAATTGCGGCAAATGGGTAAGACCCTTCCGCTAGAAGATGATTTTCTTGATATTCCCGGCCCCAATGATCCGCTGAATGATATTGAGCAGGCCGAGGAGCAACAGCTCGTTCGTAAAGCAATCCAATCGTTGCCAGCACAAGATCGAGAAATTTTTTTACGATATTATTACTACGCTCAAACAATTCAAGAGATCTCTTGTGATATGGCAATCAATGAATCAACCATCAAAACAAGGCTAAGAAGAGGCCGCGCTAAATTAAAAGAAATATTGACGAGGAAGGGATTTATCAATGAAGCGTAATATTTCGGATCTGCTGGATTCATACCCGGTAGAAGGGTTGGATTTGGGCAGTACCACTCCTTACTCCTCGTCACGGATTAAGGAGTTAACTATGAGTAAAGTGTCAACAAATAAACCTAGGAAACATCTTCGCCCGCTTCGTTTTTTAGCAGTTGCAGCCATCATTTCTGCGCTTACTGTCTCTGCGATGGCAGTCGGACATATGCTCGGTGCGGGAACGCTCCTCCAAAATTTCTTCGCCGAAAGGGGTGGCGCTCTTTCGGATGGACAGATTCAGGTTATTGATCAGATGGGAAAGACATTTGAAAGCGGTGTAACCAGCAACGGCACAACGATTACGCCTATTGCCGCCCTGGCCGATGAAAATGTCTACTACCTCCGTCTTCAAATCAAGGCACCGGAAAACGTAATTCTACCGGAGTATGACAGCCAGACGGATGGTTGTTACCAGCTTTCTGGGCCCGGCAAAGCGTTGGAGCTTAGTTTTGAGGATGGTATCTATTCCGACTATGGTTACACCCTCAAATGCGATTGGCTCCCCGACGAAAATCCGCAGGACAATTTGAAAGAAGTTGTCATCTGGATCGGAGCTCAAATCGGAAGCGATGTCCGTTTCAATGATGGGGTATCTAAGGAGCTTACCATTCACGGGCTTTGGCTTCAGACACCCGATAAAGAATACACTCAAATTCTGGATGGCGAGTTTTCCCTCGATATTACCCTTCCCAATGATACCGAAGTACTCTCGCTGGATACAACGGGTCTGACATGGACTGATGAGGAGAATGGATATACTAGCACTTTGGAGAGCCTAAATCTCTCACCTCTGAGTCTCACTTTCCGTTATACCGCAACAACTCCTACCGATAGCCGCATTTCTCCATATGTCGGCCCGCTGGAAGTTGTCTTAAAGGATGGCTCCACAGTAACTATCAGCGAGGCTACAGGTGCGGAAGGCAATGAGTATTACGTGTTTGCTACCCCGTTGGACTTGTCGCAGGTTGACTACGTAAAATATGGAAACTATCAGATTCCTATTAAAGACAACTGATCGTTTAGAGGTATGTATATTTCGTCTGAAAGATCCCGCCGGTTAACGCAGAGACACGACGGAATAGGAGCCATAAAAAACGATCAACAAGGCTCACTGTGGGTCTGTTGCCCAATTTGCAATGGGAAGACACGAACAAGAATATATGCAGATACTGTCCTTGTGAAATTTCCCCTTTACTGCCCGAAATGTAAAAAGGAAATCAAGATAGATGTCGTACAACTGAAAATGGTAGTAAGCAAAGAGCCTGACACTTAGCACGGAGAGCCTGCTTCCCCGATATAAGGGACGCAGGCTCTCTTTTTAATGATTAGCCAATTGTAGTAACTGTTTTTGCTCTCAATACAGACAGAATAGACTCTATCGCAGGTGCTAAAGCCTCTGCTTCTTCTTCACTACATTCTTCTATCAAGAAGCGCAACCGGCGAATTGCTGGGCTTTCACGACGCATTTCTGGATAGAAAATCTCTCTGGAGTCCATTTTCAACACACGTACAAGAGGGAAGAGCACTTCCATTTTAGGATTGCCTTTATAGTTCTCTATGTTTAGTACTGTACGCACATCAATATCTGCCGCTTCTGCAACTTGATTCTGTGTGAAACCAAGCTCAGCTCGTGCACGCTTTACCGCGTCGCCTAAAGGCCTGGAATAAGATTGCATTGTAATTCACCTCAAAAATATTTTACAATACACTCTTTTCTGACAAAATTCATCACAGTGCGCCTATTTTGTGTATTATAATTCATTAACTCGGTGAAGGAAGGTTCCGATGAATCTCAAGGCACTTTGGTTTTCTGAGTTGTCGAATGTGAATTTCAATGTTTCATAGAAACTCAGCACGGAACACAAAGTGTACTGCAATTCATAACAAAGAGAAAAAAACGCGCTGAGATTCATTGCCGCTCTCCACCACCTCCGTTCAGATCACCATTTTCCACCCCACCATCTGAACGGAGGACATACAAATGACAACCATCAATTTGAAAGACTTTTACCCGTGGTACACCCATGACGAATACATAGAGGTTTCCGATGAAGTGGCCAAGGAATTCATAGCCAGCAAGCGGCGTGAGGCCGCCCATGCGGAACGAGTACGCTACAACAAGGCGTTCTACTCCCTGAATTGTGATGATGGGATCGAATACTCTGCTTGCCTGCACGAACCCAGTCCCCAGGAACTCATGGATCGCAAGGAACTTTTCTTCCGGCTGTGGAACTCCCTTAACTCCCTGCCGGAAATCCAGGGCCGTCGGGTGGAGGCTCATCTGATCTTTAGCAAGAGCTTCCGGCAAATTGCCCGCGAGGAGGGCGTAGACAAAAGCGCCGTCCGGCACTCAATAAGAAGCGGCATCAAACGTATGAAAAAATATTTGCGGGAAAATTTCTAAATTGCCATCTCCATTTGGCCGCTTTTTCTGGTGGTATATGAGAGGAGCTTTCTTCTCCACAAAGGAAACGCGGGGGCCACAGGTCGCCGTTTCCTTGTGGGGGAGCGCCGCCGCCGAGGATGCTGTCTTATGACGGGGCAAGAAAATGAGCGCGGCGCTCCCTAATTTTTATGAAAGGGGAACGCTCTATGAATTACGATCCAGAACTGGCGGCCTTGCTCTCCCAGCCGTGGAGTAACGATGCCTGCCGGGGGTACGTCATCGCCGCGATGGAGCGGTGAGGCTTTAAGCCGTCCGACATTGAACAGGTGATGGTCGAGCTTTACGAGGTATTCGACTATACCACTTTGCAGGAGGCCGAGGCTTACTACGAGCGGAGCCCCTACTAACTTCTGGACACTTTGTCCAGAGGTGAGAAAAGGAACAAGGCCAGTGCCTTTGTGGGCGCTGGCCTTGTTCGTGTTCTCATAGGACAAACTGATACTTGCATAGAAATATTGGAGAGGAGGCGTATGTTCTATGAACAATCAGCAAATTGATATTGCGGCGCTGGCAGGCGTTGATATTCGGAAAATGAACAAGGAAGAATTGGTTGATGTTAGCGGAATGTCACTTGATCCTAGCGTTCCCCAGGAGCTGCGGGCAGGCTATATCTTAAAAACGACAGGCAATCCGTATTGTTTCCGCGTTGGAGATTTGGGCGTAAAGCTGGAGTTTCTGGACAGCGCCCCGTCCTTGCAGGATGCCCTCTCCGATTTCTTTCAGCGCAAAAAGAGCGGCCTTTAACTTCCCGCCCTATCTTCTGGACACTTTGTCCAGAAGCGGAGGCATCCTTGATGGGGCCCCCGAGCAGAGTTACAATATAGGTGTAATGTGATAGGGAAGGAGGCTATCATGGCACGGAGAAGCCGGGCTGTTGTTGAAACTGTTAAAGCAAAATTCCGGGTATGGAGAATTGCAATCTATATCCGCCTTTCCAAAGAGGATGCGCGTTGTCTTGATGAGTCGGAAAGTGTAACCAACCAGCGGCAGATTATTGAAGATCATATTGCCGGGTTTAATGACGGTGACGAGTACATTATTGTTGACGAGTATGTGGACGACGGTATTTCCGGCACAACGGATGACGAGCGGGATGATTTCCAGCGGATGCTGTCCGATATTAAGCGGGGGCGCGTAAACTGTGTGATCGTGAAAGACCTTGCACGTTCTTTCCGAAACTACAGTGACCAGGGCTATTATCTGGATGACTGGTTCCCCCGGTACAATGTCCGCTTTATCTCTTTGTATCACCAGCCGCTGGACAGCTACAAAGAACCGCAGAATATGCGGAGCATCGCCGTCCCGATCCAGGGCGTTCTCAATGAAAATCACTGTGCGGAAACTTCTGACAAAGTGCGCGAAGTATTTGATATGAAGCGCCGGAACGGTGAGCACATCGGCTCCTTTGCCGCTTATGGATATATCAAAGACCCCAACGACAAAAACGCGCTTGTGGTTGACGAAGAGGCTGCCGCCGTTGTCCGGGATATTTTCAATAAGTACCTGGACGGCATGAGCAAAAACGCCATTGTCCACTATCTGAACGATCACGGGATATTAAGCCCCGCCGCGTACAAGCGGGAGCGCCTGGGACTGAAATATCAAAATCCCAGCGTTGATCCTGCTAAACCGTCTTTATGGTGTGCTCAGTCCATCACTACTATATTGAAAAACCGTATGTATTGTGGAGATATGGTGCAGGGGCGCTATCGCATGAAAAGCTACAAGGTACACGTTCAAGAAGTTGTCCCGGAGGATGAATGGTATATTGTTGAAAATACCCACGAGGCCATCATTGACCGGGAAACCTTTGAAAAGGTACAGCGGCTCCTGATCCGGGATACCCGCACGGGCCCCCAACAGAAAAAACTGTATCTATTCAGCGGATTTTTGAAATGTGCTGACTGCGGCAAGGCTATGACCCGAAGCAAGGTCGGAAATGTGGTGTACTATTACTGCCGTACTTATAAAGACCAGTCGAAAACGGCTTGCATGAAACACACCATCAAACATGACCGCTTGGAGGCCGCTGTCCTCTATGCCATTCAACAACAAGTTTATCTGGCTGTCGATTACACAAAAACCATTGAACGGATCAATCGGGCCCCGCTGGTCAAAAGCCAGTCCAAAAAGCTGATGGATGCCATTGAACAAAAAGAACGGGAGCTTGCTAAAATCACCCGCTACAAACAGGCCATTTACCAGGACTGGAAAGACGGTGAAATTTCCCATTCTGATTACCGGCACATGAAAGAGGACTATGAGCGGCAGGCCGAGGCCCTGGATGAAGTCATTGGAAAGCTCCGGGCGGAACAGGCAGAACTGGAAAATGGCATTGACACCGAAAACCCGTTCTTGACCGCGTTTCGTCAATATCAGAACATCGACAAGCTGACACGGGACATTTTGATTGAATTAGTAGACCATATCAAGATACACGAGGGCGGCTATATCAGCATTGTATTCCGCTTTGCTGACGAGCTCCGCCGTATTCAAGAGTTTATCGAGGTCAATACCCATAGCGAGGCGGTTTAATGGGAACCGCATTTTTACAGACGGTCATCTTTCCTAAATAAACCGCCCCGGTCGCGCCGGTAGCCCCGGTGGGACCGGGCAGGATGGGGGCGCTCATGGCCGAGGCCAATTTGCCGGTTAGCAGCATCTGCTGCTCCATCACGCTGGACAGCGTCTCCTGCACGCTTTGATTGACCTGCATTACCTCATCCAAAGCCGCAGCCGCTTCAAGGCCTGGCAGAGTACCCAGAACGTATTGCAGCTTTTCACCCTCGGCGTTGAGGATGTGGCTCAGGCTGAGCTCCTCAGCAGCAATGGAGGAAATGATCTCATTGATGCTGCCCTCTCTGCTCAGAGGAGGCTCGATTGGGGGAAAGGTTGGCAGTGACATGAGACATCCCTCCTCAGCTTAGACGGGTAATGGAAAGGGCCGCGCCGGCGGAGCCCGGCAGCAGGGTGGCCACGGAGGCGATGCCAAACATTTGCAGGGAAACGGTGTCCCCGGCGTTTAGGTTCAGCAGGATCTCGTTGGAGAAGTGGCTCAGAGACACCGCAGGGGCCACGGTGGAGGCCGTATTGGCCGCGCCATTGATAAGAAGGCGGGTACCGCTGGCCAAGGACGCGGTGGTGTTTACATTGTAAGAAATCTGGTAGCGCCCGGCGTTGGTTACCGTAAACACCGTGTTGGCCCCGTTGACCGTGATGTCCGGGGAGAGCAACTGGCCGTCCGGAAGGGGAACCAGGGTGCCCCCTACAAGGACGGTCAGCGCCGTGCCGCTGGTATTGGCTGCAAAGGCGGAGGTGGCGGTGATGTTGGGACCGGTGGGGCCGGTTGCACCAGTCGCGCCCGTCGCGCCGGTAATACCTGTTGCGCCGGTGGCCCCAGTGGCCCCGGTAGCCCCCGCAACACCTGTAGGGCCGGTGGCTCCCGTAACGCCGGCAGGTCCGGTCGCGCCGGTGGCCCCGGTGGCTCCCGTGGCCCCGGTGGCTCCAGTAGCCCCGGCAGCTCCAGCCGCGCCGGTGGCCCCTGTCGCGCCAGTAGGCCCAGTGGGCCCAACCGCACCAGTCGCCCCAACCGCACCGGCAGCGCCAACAGCTCCGGTGGGGCCGGTTGCACCGGTTGCGCCGGTGGCCCCGGTCGCGCCGGTGGCCCCGGTCGCGCCAGTAGGCCCTCCGGCAGGCCCGGTAGCTCCGGTTGGCCCGGTGGCGCCGGTTGGACCCTGCATGGGGGAGGCTGTCAAAGCGCCCTGCATCTTTGCTTTCAGAAAGAGCTGGTTCTGCGCCGCGGTTTCCAGCATACTGCGGACGCTCTCATTGGCGGCCAGCACGTCGCTGACTGTGGCGGGAGGGCCGCTGAGACCGGGCAGGGTTCCCAGAATATATTGCAGTTTCTCTCCTTCAGCGTTGAGAATATGGCTCAGGCCGAGTTCTTCCATCGCAATAGAAGAGAGAATTTGATTAACTGCGTCTTCCCGTTCAATGGGGGGATTCACTACGGGAAAGCTAGGCAGAGACATTATCGGGAATCTCCTTTCAAATTGAGAGGTACATACTAATATGCACCGGTGCGCTGGCGGGAGCGAGGCACTCCAAAACGTCGCGCTGGGACATTCTATGTATCTTCCAGCCAACAGGTTCCCGGTGGAACAAAACTGCCCCGGATGTCATAGGGTAAGACGGCGGCATGGATACCCTGCTGCACATCTTGGACCCGGCCCCGCCGGGACGAACTATGGAGTTTTAATATGTCTATGCCCTCCTTTCCACCCAACGGGGCGGATATGACCCAAGAGGAAGCTCTGACCATGATTATCGCGTCCATTGCCATGGAAGAGCTTGCCCTGAGTCATATTCTCAACGCTGAGGGTGAGAAACTACAATATATCCTGGGGACTCTGCCCGGCACAAGCCCCTGTGCCTGTCCCCATGACGTGCTGGCCGTCAACAAAAGCGTCACCGCCCTTGTTGAGGCAGTGACGCAAAACCAGATGCTGTTGAAAAACAAGCTGGCTCAGGTGCTAGAGTTTTGCCCGCTTCCATCGCCCCCGCCGCCAGCTTGTAAGCCGGAGCCGGGACCTACGCCCTGTCCTTCTCCTTGCCGGCCAGATCCCTGTGTGTCCCAGTGTCCGGTGTCCTGCTCCCCACCCCATCTAGTGTCTCATCAGGTACTGTCCTGTGAAAAAAGCGCTGTTCAATTAATAGGACTGCGGGAGAGAATGCTGTGGAATCCGGACTGTCGCCTGTGCTGGAGACAGCGAAGCCGTTCAGGAAAAGATATCTGTTTGGACGAACGTACCCCTGCTCAGATTCAGCTTGATCCAGGGAAAACCTACGCAGTCCAATACGCACTGAATGTCTGCGCCACATCACCGGAAGAGGGGACAATTCTCCTCAGACAGTCGCCCTGTGGTGCGTTTACAGATGCGCTGCCTCTGCATTTTTCCATAGGACACCCGGCACACGGTCAGCAGACATTGCACTATGTCTCTGTAATGCACCCCTGTATAAACAATGGATACAGCGTGAAGTTGTCCCTGATGCTTGACGCCAAAGCGCCTCTGTATGTGGAGCAGGCAGTGATGGATGTGGTAGAGCTTTGATGACATGATTGAGCATTTTAATAGCATGTAACGGCTCTGCCGGGCACAAGAGAATCCAGTACAAAGGAGATAAAACGAATTTTGCTGCCGGACAAAGAATGGCTGGAAAGCCAGATAAAAGCAGGTGTTATATTATGAGCGGAACCTCATTACAACCTCCGGCTTCACCTTGGATCGAGAACGACAGAATATACCTTACGGTAAAAATGACCATACAGCGTCCATCCTTATTGACCGCAATCGCTGTCAGAATGACCGCATTAGTTTGCTGATAGTAGCCGGAGAACCCACGTGGTCTCAGTTATATCCTACACACGCCGGATGGATACGCCGGCTAGATACATCTCGATCAGGGTTTCTTCACACTGCTCTCCCGGCAGCGACAGCTCACAATGGCAACCGTTTTAAAGGAAATCCCCTTGAGCTTGGGCACCTTGAGGGCGACTTCACCGGAAGTGGTAATGAGGCTACGGCTACAGTGGCCGCTGCGGTAGCCTTAGCGCTGTTCATTGCGCTCGTACCGAGAGCTTCTCCGCCTTCGACTTCCAATAACTCGTTGAGGGGAAACCTCCACGCTACCTCGCACCAATTCCTTGTAGGACTCTTAATTACTCCCTCATTTAGTTGTAAAATTTTTGGAACATGGTTTACAGACTTCTTTTGGGATGCTGTGTCGCAATTTCATTCTACGAGAGGCCTGCAACCCTTGTCTCATCTGATCCCTTTTTCAATGTGTGCATTTGGCTCATCTTTTCTGCGAAACTTATTTTACCTTATCCACCGCCAAGGAATGGTGAACAGATGAAGCAAAAGCACTATAAAGGACAGAACTACAGGGAATGAAAAAGCCGCCTGTTACCTCCGGGTATCGTGAAATCAACAGGCCGCTTGATTTTGTGTGCCTTGGTCAAATGAGGAGAGGGTTGAAACGCTCTGTCCCTCCAAAACTGGATTTCGTATCTTCCCAAACCATACTTTTTGTGTTGACTTCTTCTGAAACTATCCGAAATAGCAGAAACACCGCACTTCTCAGTGTTTTTGCTTATATATCTTGGAAGAGACGGTTAAAACCAATATTTATGAGTACCTGTTTCTTCCTCAGTCGAGACAGCATTACCCCTCAGAAGTGGATTTCAAGCGCGGCTTGGCCTCCTGCATCGAGGTTTATAATACACAGTGAATCTTATCGCACATTGCAAAACTGTACGCCATGTCGGGTGGAAGATGTATTCATGAGCAACACATCTCGATGACACTTTAAGAGTTCGAATCTCGTCGTATACACGTTTTACACTTTAATTTTACGCTGTTTGTATTTGATTGGTGACACAAAATGTTTCGCATAAAAAGGTCAAACCTCTTGCAGTCTAAGGAGTTCTGGAATGAAATGACCCTACCTCCTCTGAACAATGTCAGTCATTTGTTCAGAGGAGGTAGGGTCATTCAGTATGGTGCGGATGACGGGACTCGAACCCGTACGGCCATGGGCCACTAGCACCTCAAGCTAGCCAGTCTACCAGTTCCAGCACATCCGCATATTGTCGTCTCGAAAGACTGCTAGATTATTATAACGAGCCGTTACGGATTTGTCAACTGGAATTTTCCACTCCGCACCAGAAAAAGCAAAAAGATCGAAAAAAGGAGTTGACAAGTGGGGGGACAGATGGTAATATAATCTTCGCGCTGCAAAGAGCGCTAAAGATGCGCGAGTGGTGGAATTGGCAGACTCGCTAGATTCAGGTTCTAGTGTGCATTACGCACGTGCGGGTTCAAGTCCC
>ENA-OWNX01000261-OWNX01000261.1-gut-metagenome-genome-assembly--contig:-NODE-261-length-25731-cov-5.752475_pt1 | contig 25731 bp, 21 predicted proteins | sample MGYA00248250_ERZ651778 | MGnify/ENA primary metagenome ERZ651778 (study PRJEB26908, sample SAMEA4031702) | gut metagenome | biome: gut; feature: normal infant; material: stool | place: China | collected 2015...
CCGCAGAAATCGTTTTTTGCAGAAGTAAATCTCCTTCATAAGCGCAATTCTGTAAAATTCCCTTTACGGTGCTGTCCATCCACACCTTCCCATTCCGTACTGTCGGAATCCCATCCCGCTCCAGTTCTTTTGCGATGGTATAAGAGCCTTTTCCTCCCAGATACTCATCGAATATCCGTCTCACAACAGCAGCTTCTTCCGGGTGGATAATCAGATCTCCATTCTCAGCCTTTTGATATCCATAGGGTGGGCAGCTTAAGATAAACGTTCCATTTTTAAATCTCCGGACGGTTGACCACTTATTATTGGATGAGATACTCTCTGACTCGCCCTGTGCGATGGAGCTTAAAATGGTAATCAGCTGCTCGCTGTCCTCTGATAAGGTGTTAACTCTCTCTTTCTCAAAGTATACAGCAATCCCCATTGATTTCAGTTCGCGGATGGCCTGAATGCTGTCTACCGTATTCCTGGCGAATCGGGTGACGGATTTGGTAACGATCATGTCAATCTTGCCCGGGCGGCAGTCCTGCAGCATCTGATTAAAATCATCGCGCTTTGTGGTCTTGGTACCGCTTCGCGCTTCATCTGCGTAGATACCGACGCATACCCAGCCTTCCTTCTCTGCAATCAGGCGGGTGTAATAATCGACCTGAGATTCAAAGGAATTCTTCTGGTCCGCACCGTCGGTACTCACGCGGCAGTAGGCGCATACCCGGACGCTTGGCACTTCATGGGGTTTCAGTTTCTGGCTAACAGACTCAATTCTGGTGACTATTTTTACTACTTTCTTTCCCATCTTGTTCTCCTTTCTCCTGAACGGTTCTCCTGTTAGCACAAGACAATACCACACTTATCCGAAGATAGCTAGTATTAACTGGCATATACTTTTGCTAATTCCGGAGAAAATGTTTCCCGGTTCAGACAGTCTATTTTACGGTACTCTTCTTCCGTGATAAAGCCCGTTTCCAGCATCCGATTTAACAGCCTTCTCGCTATGCTGTAATGGACTTCCCTGGCTTCCCTCTTCTCGTTCATAAGCCCTCCTGTATCATTCAGATGTCTGTTGAATGTTATTTCCAGTCTTCATGATTCTCTCCGGAGTGGAAAGTTCTTCAAGCATCCCCTGGCCCGGTGAATACGTCCGAACACCAAAGGACTGAAGGAATGCTCCATAAGCTGCCGTCTTTTTCGAATCAAGGCTGATTCTAAAAGAATCCATCACCAGAAGAGAATGGACTTTTTTCTCCTTCACCGCATCCGTCAGTGCCTTCAGCCCCGGGCGGTCCAGGTTATAGGCAGCGGCCAGATCCTGGGAATGGCCCACTACCTTAAATCCCATCTTTTCTGCATATTCACAGAGTTGCTGATCCTGATGCTTTAAGCTGCCATGACTGTCCTCCGGCGCATCAATCCGGGAATATACCCACGCTTTTATCGTTTCACTCATAGATACCTCCTGTTTCAAACACATATATATTCTTTCCCTATCAATCCATTCAATTAGAAATGTGTGACAAGGTACTTCTGTTACACATTCTATTCCTCCCACTCAAACAAGCCCCAGGCTGACAGCAATCGCTCCATCAACCAAGTGCATGATCTCCGACTCCAAATGTCCGATGTATTCCTTCAGACGGGACCGGTCAATGGTCCGGATCTGCTCCAGAAGCAGGATGGATTCTGCTTTTAAGCCGCTGTAGTTCGGATTCAACGGCACATGGGTCGGCAGGCTATGTTTGCTGTTTCTACTGGTCACCGCTGCTACAATCACTGTTGGGCTGTGCAGATTTCCTACGTTGTTCTGGATAATTAACACGGGCCTGATGCCTCCCTGCTCACAGCCAATCACCGGCGTAAGGTCCGCATAGTATAGATCCCCTCTCAAAATTCTCACGTTTTTCTCCCTCACTCGTCCTGATGTTCAAAAATAAAAATACCCTCGCTCATGTCAAGCAAGGGGCCTGTCTGTCCTATGTAGCTTTATCTTAATTTACCTTGATTCCACTGCTCCAGAGGCTTTTGCTCTGCTCCTTCAAAAATACCTCCCAGTGCTGTCTCCCATTTGACTTCTCAGGTTTACAGCCTCCATTTGTTAACTGCTCTGCATTCCCGACTCTCATATATACAATAACCTTCCTCTTTTTTTCTCCATTCGGATACTCCCTTCCACTCATTTTTTCGATTCGTACCACATTATATCCTGACATTTAGAAAACCGCTATCACCAAATGCAATAAAGACGAACTGCCATCTTAGCCGATTTGCTGAAACTAACGCTTCCTAAATTTAAATGTATTCATGACGGCAGCTTAAACAATCAGCTGCCGCCACAAATCTGACTTTAACTATCGTACTTGTTCTTTCTTTCTATTTTTACTTTGTCTGCTCCTGTTCGGCACACCTTCCCGGAGCCTGGCAGTCGATTACAACCGGTCATGGCAGACCGTCATGGGATTCTAACCCCGGCCAGGTTCTCCGGCCGCCGCCCTCATTGCGTGATCCCCTGGTCAAAGGGGGCTGTGACTGGACGGAAGTATCATGATAGGCTCTTCAGGTCGTTGCGGGATGCCCTGCCACAGGCCATTTTCAGAACAGATCTTACTCGCTCTGCACCTTTGATGTCATCTTATTGACAGAATACCAGAAATCCTGCAGGTGGTCTTCGCGTATCTTTCTGCGCCGCTTTTCGCTTTCGCGCTGAACAGCTAACGTATCGTAATCGCTGGATATGCAATTTTCAAGGAACAACAGGGACTGAAAAAATCCCCTTCACTTCTATAAAGGAAAAAGTGAAGGGGTCTACAACCTCAAAAGTAAATATTTAATTTAATTTACTAATTTTCGTACTCGCTGGACATCTAATGTAACATAATCGTTGGATATAAAGTTTTCATGGAACAACAGAAACTAAATAAGCCCCTTCACTCCTATAAAGGGAAAAAAGTGAAGGGGCCTACAACCTCATACAACAAAATATTTAGTTTTTCACGAAACTTTTATTTGTTTCTTAGTACTTATTCAATATCTGGTGAGTAATCAGGAGAAAACATTACCAGCCGTCTTCTCATACGCCAATCGTAAAATTTAGGGCCGCTACAAAAAGCGACCCAAATGATGCTTTATCTAAATTCCGAACTCTTGAAACAATTTTTTCCGGTATTCGGTATCAGTAGCAGACCGTTTTATCTCTTCATAACGATTGGCCTCAATGAGTTGATTGATTAAGATTGCCATTCGTTGAGTACCTTCTTCACGACCTTCTTCACGACCTATTTCTCTATTTTCCCTATCTCTTTGTAATAACGTCATGTATTCCGCCTCCAATTCCTCACTACGCTTTACTTCAGTTACCTTCTTATGAAGTTCTTTGATAAAAGGGCTTTGGGCCTGGGCTGCAAATTCATCGGTTGAGTTCTCCACATAAGCCAAAAATTCCTTCATCTCCTCATCTACATCTTCGATTACTCCCTTGGTGTTCAAAAATATTTTTGTGGTTCCATCTCCTAAGAATAGTTTTGGATTCTCTTCGCAAGTATTATGGAAGGTATATATATGGCAGGCCTCTTTAAAGGGATCGAATGTACAAATAAAGATTACAAAGCTGTTTTTTAGGTTCTCATAAAGTTCACCCGCTGCGATTAAATCCAAATCAATATTCCCTTGGTAATAACGGCTGCGTTTTGGCAAATCATCACGGTTCGTGCGTTGCATCTCGCAATTATAAACAGTCCCCTTCTCGTCACTTACATAAATATCAAGCCGAATTCCTTTACTTTCCAAAAGTATATCTATGGTCCTCTGGCTGCTTGTAAGAACAACTTTTTTTATAGATATCTTAAGTATTTTTTCCAGTACCTTTCGGCATAGTTCCTGGTCGCTCATTACTTTGGCAAAGAGGAAGTCGTCCTCAAGGTTTAATGCCTCTATCTGTTTTCCCATATTCGCTTCTCGTATATCAATAGTTGTCTGTTCTCATGTGAATCATGGCTTACCACCGTTTTCTGCTTATATTATATCAGATTATTCTTTCAGATTCAACGAAAGTCCAAGATTACACAGAAATTTAATAAATTCGTGAAGTTTTGTGCTATAGATCTCCTCTCAATATTCTCACGTTTTTCTCCCTCACTCGTCCTGATGTTCAAAAATAAAAATACCCTCGCTCATATCAAGCAAGAGACCTGTCTGTCCTATGTAGCTTTATCTTAGTTTACCTTGCTTCCACTGCTCCAGAGGCTTTTGCTCTGCTCCTTCAAAAACACCTCACAGTGCTATCTCCCATTTGACTTCTCAGGTTTACAGCCTCCATTTGTTAACTGCTCTGCATTCCCGACTCTCATATATACAATAACCTTCCTCTTTTTTTCTCCATTCGGATACTCCCTTCCACTCATTTTTTCGATTCGTACCACATTATATCCTGACATTTAGAAAACCGCTATCACCAAATGCAATAAAGACGAACTGCCATCTTAGCCGATTTGCTGAAACTAACGCTTCCTAAATTTAAATGTATTCATGACGGCAGCTTAAACAATCAGCTGCCGCCACAAATCTGACTTTAACTATCGTACTTGTTCTTTCTTTCTATTTTTACTTTGTCTGCTCCTGTTCGGCACACCTTCCCGGAGCCTGGCAGTCGATTACAACCGGTCATGGCAGACCGTCATGGGATTCTAACCCCGGCCAGGTTCTCCGGCCGCCGCCCTCATTGCGTGATCCCCTGGTCAAAGGGGGCTGTGACTGGACGGAAGTATCATGATAGGCTCTTCAGGTCGTTGCGGGATGCCCTGCCACAGGCCATTTTCAGAACAGATCTTACTCGCTCTGCACCTTTGATGTCATCTTATTGACAGAATACCAGAAATCCTGCAGGTGGTCTTCGCGTATCTTTCTGCGCCGCTTTTCGCTTTCGCGCTGAACAGCTAACGTATCGTAATCGCTGGATATGCAATTTTCAAGGAGCAACTGGGACTGAAAAAATCCCCTTCACTTCTATAAAGGAAAAAGTGAAGGGGCCTACAACCTCAAAAGTAAATATTTATTCTATTTTTTTACGGAGCTTTCGCAAAATACGTATCTTCCGCCTACTAACAGCCTGCTGGGTAATTCCGAGGTGGGCTGCCAGTTCGCCTTCCGCAATACCAGAAAAGAACAAAGACTCAATTAACATCCGTTCATCCACACTCAGTTCATCCAGTGCCTGGTAAAGCCTGTGACGCTCCTCATCCCGGATCATTTTCTCCTCCATTTCAGGAACCGAATCATTCGCACGGAATTCCACATACACTCCTTCCTCCCGGAACCGTTCCAGCGACAGCTCTGACTGCCGTATGATACGATTCTGGTATCGTTCCGCCTCACGGGCTTTATGATAGGCATAATAAACCTCTCTGCTCACTTTCACACGTTTTTTCTGTATAATAATGGTATAAATACTTTCTTCCGTCATAAGATTTGTCCTCCAATTCTTGAAATTTGAAATGAAGAACAAATCCGGAGGTGAACGACACCTGGTATTTGGAACAAAAATGCAAAAAAAATGCCGATTGAATAAATCACCAGCCCTAGCTCCCAGCATTTTTTTCTTATCTTTTGTCTGTTTTAAATTCATTCAATTTCTCAAACATTAGACATCTCTACATCTAACAGAGGCAGTAAAAAACCAACATATCAATCTTCCCGTACATCAGCTGTACTCAAGGAGAGCTATTTTTTATGATCATGTCAGTAAACCCTGTCCTTCGTTTTTTTATCTATTAAATCCAATGTATGAAAAATGACAAATCATTACAAATAATGTAAGGGTTCAAATTAAGCCTTTTTAGACTACTATTGAATAAGTTATCTAATTCTAAGTCAGACTTCTTATCTAATTGATTAAAATTAAATCTCCCCCTTATCATGCATCTTCTCGTACTTCTCATGTGATATATACAATCAAACTTCTTCGACTGAACGATTCTTTATATATCCGAATAAAACCACATTGATTCATATTTGAAAACATGTTTTTCTCGCTCTAATCTGTTATTTTATAAAGCTTGAATAGCAGTATAACGATCGCTCAGACTATATATACAAATAATACATCTCTACAGACTACTATCATGGTCTTCATAATAAAATCACAAATTTAATTTACCAATTTTCGTATTCGCACTGAACAGCTAACGTAGCGTAATCGTTGAATATAAAGTTTTCAAGGAACAACAGAAACTAAATAAGCCCCTTCACTTCTATAAAGGAAAAAGTGAAGGGGCCTACAACCTCATATAACAAAATATTTAGTTTTTCACGAAGCTTTTATTTGTTTTCTTAAAATACCAAAGAGAATCCATTGCATACGCGATCTGCGAAACCACTGTTGCATAAGCAGCTCCATCAATTCCCATGCCATAAGGTTTTAGAAGTAAAATGAAAATCGGGTCAAGTATAATATTCATGATAGCGGAACTGGTTCTAAACAGCCATTGCGCTTTTTAAGATAGCATCTCCCATGGCATCACAAGATTTCATCATGTCTTTTTACCCTGTAAACTTTATTATCATCTGTTCCTTAGACTGACCAGCCAAGACTTTCCTGCTGTATATAGAATAATTTGCTGTACAGTCCTTTCTGTTCAAGAAGCTCTTTGTGTGTCCCCTGCTCCACCAGTTCCCCTTCGTTCAATACCAGGATCTGGTCGGCATCTACTACTGTCCTCAGGCGATGGGCAATCATTATGACTGTCTTCCCTTCTACGAGTCTGGCAATGGCCTGTTGAATCAATACCTCGTTCTCCGGGTCAAGGGAAGCGGTTGCCTCGTCCAGCAGAATAATGGGAGCATTTTTTAATAGTGCTCGAGCAATGGAAATACGCTGCCTCTCTCCGCCTGACAAGGTGCTGCCGTTTTCACCAAGGATTGTGTCATATCCCTCCGGCAATCGTCTGATAAACTCATCACAATGAGCTGCTTTTGCAGCCGATACAACCTGCTCATCACTGGCATTCATATTTCCAATTCTAATATTATTAAATACCGTGTCATTAAATAAGGTCACATCCTGAAAAACAAATGACATGCTACGCATTAAATATTCTGGTTCAATTTGTTTCAGGTCCTTACCGCCGATTGTCACAGTACCTTTATCTACATCCCAAAAGCGGGCAATGAGTTTTGCCAGGGTACTCTTTCCGCTTCCGGACGGTCCAACCAGGGCAGTAATGCTGCCTGTATTTATTTTTGCCGAAACATTTTTTACTACATCTTCTTTTCCATAGGCAAATGTAACCTGATTTAACTCGATATCATAATCCTTAATGTCCTGTTCTTCTCCCCCCATTGCCGGTGTTGTCAGCAGTATACGCATCCGCTTTGTAACCGTTCCCAGATGGAACAAACTGGTAAGCTGTGATAGGATAGATAATATCGGTCCATAAATTTGTGTAGAAAACATCAATAAAACCAGGAGGGGGTATAATTCAATCTGTCCACCTGTAATCAGGACTGTACCGATAAATATAGTGATTCCCAGGCTTGCCTGTAAAATCAGGCTCGCACATTGCACAAGAATACCGGAAGCCAATTCCACTTTAATTGCCGTCTTTTTCATTGCCAGGAGAGCCTTATTCAGTGTCTGAAAACGTTCTCCGCTCAAGCCACAGGATTTGATAATCTTGATTCCCTCCAAATACTCCTGAATCTGACTGGACGCCGTCAGTTTCACCCCCACCTGCTGGTCAAACAGGTGTAATTGCAGTTTACGGCCGCACCATATTATAAAGAAGCAGACAGGCATGGTACAAAATATTGCTAATGCCATACGCCAGTCAAAAAAGGCCAGACATACGCATGTAAGTGTAACCGATATAATATTTGCTATGAGCGGAGGAATCGTACTGCTAAGCATGGATTCCATGCTGGCACAATCAGCCATCATATTTGTAGTTATATCTGACAAGTCTTTTGTGTTAAAAAAGCTCATAGGAAGCCTTCTTAAATGTTCAGCAATCCGTAACCGCGTGTTGCTTGCTTCCTTATATGACGCAAGGTAAGTTTTTTTATAATCATTCTTGGCAGCGATAAAGACCAGGATTGTTGCAAGCACTCCGATCACCAATAATACCCACATAGTTGACCAGGATATCTCCTGCCCCATAAAGGGCTTTAAAAGCTGGCCGAACAACAGAATTGGAATCGCAGATGAAAGCATAATGGACAGGTTTGTCAATGTGCAGGCAAAAATCGCTTTTTTAAGGTCTGAATATCCTTTATCAGATAATAACAGTCGTTCTTGTAAAAATTTCATTTCGTTATATCGCCTTCCCTGTATGGATTTTCCAATTGACTGATTCTACATAACTGTTCCACATCTGCGTGTATTTTCCGCCATTTGCTATTAATCCATCATGGATTCCCTGTTCAATGAGATGTCCCTGCTCTATAACAAGAATCTGGTCGGCGTTACGAATCGTGGAAAGCCGGTGGGCAATCATAACCACTGTTTTGTCTTTAATCAATTTCTCAAAAGCTTTCTGTATTAAATATTCATTTTCCGGATCGCTAAATGCAGTTGCCTCATCCAGTACTATGATGGGGGAATCCTTAATTATGGCCCTGGCAATGGCAATCCTCTGCCGTTCCCCGCCAGACAAGCGGATTCCGGAAGAACCAATTACCGTATGATACCCATTCGGCAATTTTTCGATGAATTCGTGACACTGGGCCGCCTTTGTAGCTTCTATAACCTGCTCTTCTGTTGCATCAGGATTTCCCATCCGAATATTATCCAAAACACTTTGTTTAAAAAGAAATGTGTCCTGAAATACAAAACCAACCTGCTTCATCAGTTCCGCAAGGGGAATTTCACGGATATCTACTCCTCCAATTTGAATATTTCCCTCTGTCACGTCCCAAAAACGGGAAATCAAATTAGCAATGGTGCTCTTTCCTCCTCCTGACGGGCCAACGATTGCTGTCACCTCTCCCTGTCTGGCATGAAATGACACGTTATCCAGCGCCTTAACAACCACATCTGCTTCAGCTTCATAAGAAAAACTCACATGATCAAAGACAATATCCTTCCCCTGCTCCTTGGCGCCACCTCTGTAATCCGGCAAAACAGGTATATGTAAAATTTCTTCCATACGCTCCACATTGCCGTCAATCTGGGTAAACGACTCCGAAATGAACATGATTTTATTTAAGATACCAGATATGGCCGGCACTAAAATCAAATAAAAAATGAAGGTTAGGGAATAGTTTCTGTAATCCGTCACATTCCTTCCAATCAATATACCTACAGGAATCAGCAACAAATAGATGCTGTGGATAATCGCTGTAAACGCCGGCATGCAATTCCTCCACCCCATGGCATATTCCAATATGAAGGAGGTGTAATCAGTTATGGATCTGCTTAATCTTTTAAATGAATCTGCCGTCTGATTAAAGGCTTTGATTTCAGGCATCCCTCGCACATATTCCACAGATGCATTATTCATATCTTCCTGGGCAGACTGAAAACGGTGCATCTTCTCTTTGGCCGCCCCATTGAATCCTGAAAATTGAATGGCAAAGGCCAGCACAATTCCAAGAAGAGAGGCAACACCATAACGCCAGTCAACAGCCAAAAGAATTATGACTAAAATAAGCGGAGCCACAAGAGATGCAACAAAATCCGGGAATTGATGGGCGATAAATTTTTCGATACTTTCTATATTCTCGTCCATAATTTTCCTCATACGGCCGCTTCCAATGGTCAGGTGATATCCTAACGGGATTGCAGTGATATAATCCGCAAAGTTTAATTTCAGTTCATACAATGTTCCAAAAGCTGCCAGATGGGAACACATCAGAGCACAGAAATAAAGTACCACATTTCCAGCAATGCCGGCCAGGGCAAACCAGCCGCACATCAAAATGGCAGGCATATCTGCTGCAGGCATATCCGGAAACACCAAAATCAGTTCCCTGATAACAAAATAGATTGACAGATAAGGTATAAACGAACATACTGCCGCCAATGCAGACAGAATTCCTGAAATAATCACTAACCCTTTGTGTTCTGATGCCAGCTCCAGGCAACGTGCCATTCCTGTTTTCCTTTTTTCCTCCTTGTTCTTTTCCTGTTTCATTGTTGCTCCTCCAATTCCATAATATTTGCACTACAGTTAGATTTGACTAACTGTAGTGTATTATAACGAAAAAATCCGCGGTTCTCTACTCCATTTCAAAATAATTTCCCGAAAATAGCCCGAAATTCCAACAACTTTATCCTCTTACAGATAGCTCAATATCCCATTTTCTCCAGTAAATAATCGGCAGAATTTATCACAAAATCGTCTGTCACCTTTCCTTCTTCCAACCGGATTGCTCTCTGGCAGCAAGACAGCACACATTCTGCATCATGGGTAATCACCAGAATTGTACATCCTCTCCCAGCCAGTTCCTGAATAACATGGCTTACCTTTCTCATATTTACCCCATCAAGGCCGCTGGTTGGTTCATCTAAGATAATAATGGGGGCTTCATGCATCAACGCCACTGCCAATGCGAGCCTCTGTTTTTGCCCCCCTGACAAAGTGGATGGGTGTTGTTCCCTAAACTCATACAAATCCAGTTCAGTTAATATCTGCCCAGCCTTTTCCCTTATTTCCGGTGATTCTTTACTGCCCAGTATCAGTTCATCTATCAGATTTTCACCAAACAACTGGCTGTCGAGATCCTGGGGAATATACCAGACCGTTCCCCTTCTCTTTTTTATGTTGCTTTTATTTCCAAACAGAGTAACACGGCCGGAATCTTCTTTTAATAATCCGGAGAGCATTTTTCCCATTGTACTTTTCCCCATCCCATTGGAACCTATGATAGCGATAGATTCTCCTCTCCTGCAGGAAATGTTGATATGGTCTGCAACCACTAACTTGCCAAACGTCTTACATAAATCTTTTACTTCTAAAATCACATCGCTGTTATTTTCTAATGGCATATGAGAACAAGTCACCGTATGTAGGTCAGGGTTTCTTAAACCCAGCTTACGGATTTCTTCTGCGGCCAGCTGCCTGATTTCAGCCTGCGTAAATTCATGCATAATGCGGCCATCCTTTATATATAGAAACCTGTCTGCAATTGGCATCAAGTAATAAAGTCTATGTTCCGCAATCAGAATTGTTTTTCCCTTTTCCTTCAGTTTCCTTATTGTATTACCCAATCTCTCTGTTGAATCCGTATCTAAATTTGCGGAGGGTTCATCCATAACATAAATTTCAGGCTCTATTGCTTCGGCAGAAGCAATCGCCACCTTCTGTCTCATTCCATAGGAAAGGTTCCGAATATTATAATTTAATATATCATCTATGCCCATACTATCGGCTGAAGCATGGACATGGGCCACAATTTCTTCGTGCGAATACCCGTAATTCTCACATCCGAACGCAATCTCCCCTGCCACCTCATTGGCAAAAAATTGGCTCCGCGGGTCCTGAAACACATTGCCTATAATCTTTCCCCTCTCCCAGGATGGATAACTGGAAAGGGGCTGTTTCTCTACATTGACGGTCCCTTTTAAATCGCCCTCATAAAAATAAGGAATCAGTCCATTAATAACTCGGGTCAGTGAACTTTTCCCACTGCCTGACGGACCGGTTATAACCACCGTTTCCCCTGCCTTTATATTTAAATTGATATCAGTAAGCTGGAGGATTTTATGCTGATATGAAAATGTCACATGCTGCATTTCTATTTCTTTTCCCATTTTTATTCTCCATCTTCTTATTAGCTTCTCAGCTTTCTATAATCTTTTGGCAAAATACCATAGACATCTTTAAATGCAACAGAAAACTTACTTGCATTGGAATACCCCAATGAAAAGGCAATTTCACCAATTTTCATTTCACCATCTAAAATCAGCTTTTTAGCAATCCCCATTTTGTATTTCTTCAAAAATGCATAGGGGGAATCTCCATAAACATGATTAAATATTGTTTGAAACATGGTAGTTCCCATATTTTTTTCTTTCACCAATTGTTTAAGTGAACGCTCCTCATCTAAGTGTGTAATCATGTAGTTCCAGATTTTTTTGACTGCCTCGATCTGGTCTTTGGGATAATATTGTTCCTCCTCAGCATCATTTCGTTCAATATTCTGTAGATAGAAAAGAAGTTCCAACGTTTTAATTGCAAAGTAGCAAGTGCTCTCCTTCCCTTTTGCCTCATAGACTTCATCAAACAATCGCTGTAATTTGGAAGGAATCTTGCTGATATACCATGCAGTGTTCAATGATAATTTTTCCTCAATCGCCTTAAAGTCTATGGAAAAATCCGCCATAATCTTTTTCGTGGACAAACTCATTTTTCTCTCGTCAATCACCAGAGCAACGGCATCAAAGTAACCGAAGGGGAAATAATAGGAAGCTGGCAGATGCTCCCCGCTGCCAATCCAGAAATGGTCCTCCGACAGATGGGCACATATATTATTTGCAAATTCACAGACAACTCTCCCCCTGCGGCAACAGGTAATCTCCAGAATCTCGCTGTATGGGATTACTGGGATAAAAGCATCTTCGGAATTAAACTCCATGAATACCATTTCCATTCCCTCAAATACTTTATATGTAACAATCAAACCCTTTCCCTGGCATTCGTACCGTTCTATTAAGCAATCACTGTCACTGTGCATAACCCTGGCGTTTCGGCCGTACCATTCCTGCACTTCCTGTTTTTCCGGCATGGTTTTAATCCTCCATTATGCTTCTATCATATTGCAGATTATCTGCGGTTTCCTGATCAGAGCTTCCGCGTGTCCCATATTCTCACAGGCATGGACGATAACAGGATAAATACTAACTCTTTGGGGGCTAATACCTTCCGAATTCTTAATCAATTTCCCGTTGTATACCATAATCACATCGCCTGAATCCAGACTAATCCGCCGCCAACCCCCATTGATTTAAACCCTGCAGCAAACAACAGCAATGAGGGTACTGGACATTACTAAGAGAACATCTTTTGCCGTCAGCCTTATAATGTAATAGCTATCTTTCTTATACGGGCTCTCAATTCCTCTGACAATGGCTGATGACGCCAGTTCGTCCGCTATTTTCAGGCTTCTGAAAACCATAGGGACAATTGCATATTCCAATGTCCTAAGCGGGTGAAAAAAGACTGTCCTTATAGACCGCAAAAAGCCTCTTACCTTCATAGCGTCTTTTACTTCACCAAACTCATGAACAACGGTGGGAGCAAACCGGAGCATGACAATTAAAATCAGCATAATATTTTCGGGAATCGGCAGCTTCCTTATACTGGAAGTCAGTTTGCCTGAAGGAATATGCACTATCAGACACACAATCATCGCAGGCATCAACAGACGATAAAGCATATGAAATAACAGCGGTGATGGAAAAGAGATATGATATTTTGTATTAATAGCCAGCCAAGCTACTGACAGGATATATACCCCCAACATTCCTAATCCCATCGTAAATAACTCAAAATAGCATAACAATAGAAAAAGCCATATCATATATAAACCATGTCCCAGTAAACTGGTGCTTAAGAAGGAAGTGAAGCATGCGCAGACAGCCAGCAGCAGCACTGTCCTGCCATCGATCTGCTCCACTTTTCTGATGTTACTATTATTCATAATCATTCCAAAATACCAGCTTTCTGAAAATGTCTTCTTAATAATCTCTGCCCGAACAGAACACCTAATACAGCAAGAAGACCGGTTATTGCACAGCCCAAAAGCATCAGCCCCGGATGGGTTGACATTAAAAACTGCATATCTAAGGTTTCCTGTGAAAAACCGCTTTTTAATGCCATTTCTTTATAGCTGTCCCATGCCCACCATAGAGGCACCGCACATCCAACGAAATTCCCGATACTGTTTAAAGCCCAGCCAATCATATTGCGGACCGGTTTTCTGTATGTATTTTTTCCGATCATAGACAGCTCGGAAATAGCGCCTACAATCAGGAAATATGGCAGCAAGAAGGCGTAACCCATAAGTGCCTGGATAAGGCCATACACAAATGCCCAAACAAACAACAGCCCATGTTTATTCACCCGGTTTGCCGCTACAAGGAAGAATACAGCTCCTAAAAAGCCGTCAATGGCGGCTGAACCATATAAATACACTTCTGAAAATGGCAATGTGACAGCGCTGACCACCATTGCTATCATATAATTGATTACCAACATGGCTGCAACCGTGATTACGTCTCTGATACTAAACTTACTTCCCTTTGTTTCACTCATATAAAGATCCTCCTGTAATATAGTGGTTTGAGTTAGTTTCTACTAACCAACAGCTAAAACTTCGGTGTGTTAGCAGTAACTAACTCCATTGTATTTTACAGGATTCTTTTTAATATTTCTACCCCATTAAATGTGTATTTTTTTCAAAATAGCCCATTTTAACAGTTTGTTTCATGTCAAGGGCTTGTCACATCACAGAACCGGAGATGACTTTATGAAACATTCAATTAAATTTCGTTTCACCTTAATATTAAATTATAAAATAATTGCCGCAGACTTTTTGATAAATCGACATTGTCATCTATTATAAAAAGTACTGCGGCCTGAATCATTATATTAACTTACAGCTTACTCTTACATTTTCTTTATCCGAAATAAGTTCTCTTTAGTCCTTATGACATATAACATTTCTCTCAGCTCACTTCAAAGTACTCATTCGTTTTTATATAGCCATTGCTGAACTACCCTTTTCGTGGGAGAAAAATTCCTGCAAAAGTCTTACAGCCTCGTTATCCATAGGCCGATGCCATAATATACGGCCATGCTCAATAAACATAAGATGTGTACAGCATTTGTATATCAGTTCAGGATCATGCGTTATCAGAAACAACGTTTTTTTCATTTCTTTTAGCTGTATTAATTTTTCTGAAACCTCAAGCATATGTCTATAATCCAACCCGCTGGTGGGTTCATCAAATATGATTATTTCTTTTCCAGATGCAACCGCACTGCCAATAGCAACTCGCTGCTTCTCTCCACCGGATAATGACATTGGGTGCAGTTTCAGTTTATCCGACAAATCAAGCCCGGCCAAAATTTCTTGTGCCCGAACCTTGTCCTCTTCCTCATTTTCTCCATCCATACTCAGCAAAAGTTCATCAAGAACATCTTCTGTAAAAAGCTGGTGATTTACATCCTGCATTACCATATAGGAAATATGCCGGCGCTTCTTCGCATTAAGGGCATTGCCATTTAATTTCAAAGTGCCCTTTGAAGATTTATCTAATCCGCATAGACATCTGGCAAAAGAGGATTTACCAGCTCCATTGTCACCAATGATTCCAATGATTTCTCCCTGCGGCAATGTTAAATCCGGTATGTTTACAATCGGATATCCCCGTTTTTCATATGAAAACCAAAAATTATCAATCTGCAGGCTTTTTTCATTTGCTTCAGGGGTTTTTTCAGGCATCAAGTCAAATGGATTTAATGCACGTAATCCCATTTTCTTTAACTCTTTTGGGTCTAGTCCCAAAAATTCCTCTCTTGTATATTCATTACATATCTCTCCGCGCTTCATATATATGATTCGGTCCGCATATGGAGCCAGGTAATAAAGGCGGTGTTCGGCAACAATTACTGTTTTATTTTCAGATTGCCATTGGCGAATTACTTCTGTTAAATCTTTTATCGAAGAAATATCCAAATTAGAGGACGGTTCATCCAAAACAAAAGTATTCGGGCAGATAGCATCTGCCGATGCACAGGCTATCTTCTGCTTTTCTCCACCAGATAAAGCAAACAGGCTCCGTCCAAGCAGATTTTCTAATTTAAGGCATTTTGTTGTATTCTCAAGCCTTGCCAGCATTTCCTGCACCGGCAACCCCATATTTTCGCATCCAAACACAATCTCGCTTGTCGTATCTACATTGTAGAACTGTGTTCTCGGGTTTTGAAATACAGAGCCAACCATGGGAGCAATCTGATATAGCTGATAATCCTTTACCTCTTTCCCATCCAAATAAATCTGTCCCGTTAACTGTCCATTATAATAATGTGGAATCAATCCGTTAATCAGGCGTGTCAAAGTTGTTTTACCGCAACCAGATTCACCACACAGTAAAACAGTCTCTCCATCTTTGATTTTCAAATTAATATTACGCAGGCTATTCTCTGATTCTCCGCTTTCATAGGTAAAGGACACATCTTTTATTTCTATCATTTCACTTCCCCTTCTACCATTTAATAATAAATAAGGTGACAAACAGCATAACGCCTGAAATTACTACCGCAATGGCATCGTAACAGGTAAATCCAACTCTCGTTATACTTGACCGATCCGCTGGATTATCCAACCCACGGGTTAATGCTGCTGCAGACAGTTCATCACCAATCTTTACAACCGAAATCATAAGCGGTATGAAACGATATTCAAGCAGTGCCATTGGATTCTGCCAAAATTTTTTCGTACCAAACTGGATTTCCCTCATTCTCATAGCGTCTTTAATAGCTGCTGACTCTTCCTGCATGGTAGGTAAAAAGCGAAATAATACAGAAAGAGGAATGGTAATATTCCTACCGATATGCATTCTGCTCAGTGATGTAATACACTCACTGGCAGTAGTAGACTTAATTATGTAATTTCCCATTGCAAAAGCAGGAAAAAGCCTTAAAACCAATCCCACCAATAAAACTACAACCATATTGACAACCATATGAAAACGAATTGAGTTTTGGATTTCCTTAACCACCAAAGCAGCTACAAACAGAACTATAAAAATGGTTGCTGCCTTATACTGCCTGTTTGTAAGTAATAGAATAAAAGGTATCAAAGCCACTGCAAGCATAAAAGCAGTATGGCCGTATAAAAACTCGGCGGTAGCTACAACGGCCATCAGCAGTAATTTTGTCCGTGGGTCTAAATGGAATCCTTTCGTCTCTGTAACAGCAAGCATGTGCATCAAACAATACCCGCCCTCTCAAAGTGCTTCTTCAGCATTTTATGACCGAGCAAAGCACCGCAAATCCCGCCGACAAACAAAATCAAAAATCCTGCATACATCATCCATGATGGCATCATAGATTGTAATGTTTCTGCGTACTGGTCCCCCATGGAGCTGTGAATATTTTCCCAGTAGGACTGACCGGCAATCCAAAGATTCGCAGGGCATCCCATCATCCCAAGACAAAAACACGCATAGCTTAGGAAGGTAACTTTAAAGCTTTTATACTGGCCGGCCTTTAACACAATATCAGCAAGAATTCCGCCCAGTGTCCACCCCACCAGCCCAATCCATGTATAGCCTATAAGAAAGAAAAACAGACCGCAGATGACACCTGTAATTGTCAGCATCCCAAATTTTTGGATTTTTGTGTAGTACAGCATCATAGGAATGCCACATACAAACGGCCAGATAAACAGGAGGAATGGATATATTACAGGCAGTGAGGTCAGTAATCCGAAAACAAAAAATATTACAAGAGTCATGGCAGTATAAATTCCTACATTGATAAGATCTTTTCCATTTAGTTTATTAGATTTTTGCATTTTAATCGTCCTTTCGTTATGACTAATTTCATGTTTTATAGTTAGATGCAGCTAACCGTCAGGGAAATTTTTTGGGGATTAAATCCCCAAAACAGTTTGCCAGCCCGAGCTGAAAAATACCGATAGCGTATGGGCATACTTCAATGCAGCTGGCTTTGGATAATTGTGCATAACAATTTCCGCAATTGAAGCATAGTAAGAATGGACCAACATATGCCACTCGTCCTCATCTAAATCATTGACAGGTACACCGCGTGCTTTTAATTCTGCAATGAGTTTTATTGTCTCCTGCACATCTGCGCGTACCAAGTCGTCTAAAAAGCCTGCATACTTTGTTCCTGACGAGTACATCAGAAGCAGCCTGAATACATCAAAATTCTCATAAATATATTCAATTATCTGGATAATCGTGCTTTCTGACAGCCTCCACAAATTCTTAAGCTCATCTGTTTTTACTAAATCAAAATGCTTATCTATTGATTCTGAATATATCTTTTGGATTGTCTGAACAACTGATTCCACTAAAGAACCAAATAAAGCTTCCTTATCAGCAAAATGATTGTAAAAGGCACCATTGGTTACATTTGCGTCTTTACAGATTTCCCTAATACTGGCTCTTTCAAAGCCAAATTCTAAGAAGTGTTTCTTTGCACAGGCCAAAAGCTTTTCATGAGTTTGCTGGAAATCCCTTGACATTTCCTCCCCTCCATTCTATACTATATTACACTGTAATATTATGCTGTAATATAGATTTTACCACCCTTTTCCTAAAAAATCAATACCCATTTACCAATTCTGATTAGCAGAAAGGAAGATGTTTATATGAAATCAAAAGAACCGGGGGCAATCCGACAGCTTTTTATGTTTGTTGGCAGTAGCAAGGGGAAAATGAAATTTTCCATTCTTATGGCCGTTTTAGGGGAACTATTTGGTATGGTTCCATTCCTTATGCTGGCTATGTTGGCAGATTCACTCTATTTCGGAACAGCTACTACTAAAGATACGGTGATATTGGCGGGAATCGCGGCACTTTGCCAGTGCATTAAGACATTCCTTATATGGAGGTCGTCCCTTCTGTCCCACCGTATTTCCTTTACTATTTTACAAAATATACGTGAAAAAATTGCCGATAAAATGGCGAAGGTTCCCATGGGCGTCATGTTGGAAACCCCTTCCGGCAGTTTTAAAAACTTAATTGTAGATAATGTAGCAAAGCTAGAGGATTCTATGGCCCATTTTATGCCTGAACTTCCGTCCCACATTACAGCACCGCTATGCAGTATTCTATTAATCTTTATTTTGGATTGGCGTATGGGGCTGGCCTCTTTAATTACTGTCCCGTTGGGAGGTTTGTTTTTCGCTGCCATGATGCGCGGATATGCCTCCCGTATGGAAAACTATATGTGTTCTGCGAATGAAATGAACAGTTCTCTTGTGGAATATGTAAATGGTATTCAGGTCATTAAAGCTTTTAACCGGTCCAGCTCGTCCTATGGTCAATACTCAAAAGCTGTCAATTACTTCCACGACTGCACCATGGAATGGTGGAGCGAGTGCTGGCTATGGAATGCGGCCGCTCGCGCAGTCCTTCCCTCCACCTTACTTGGCACGCTTCCTATCGGTGCTTTGCTTTTTATGAATGGTTCGATTACTTTACCGGTTCTGATGATATGTCTTATTGTCCCCCTTGGCTTTACAGGGCCGCTGATGAAAGTATCGGAAGCCATGGAGCAGGTGAGTATGATCAAAGGAAACCTTGAACAAGTTACTGCCTTCTTAAAAACTCCTGAACTGCAGCGGCCTGCGGACCCGGTTACTCTCACAGAACCGACATTTGAATTTAGTCACGTTTGCTTTGGTTATAACAAAAGTGAAGTGCTGCACGATATCTCATTTAAGACGTCACCGAAATCAATGACAGCGATTGTCGGCCCATCCGGATCTGGTAAATCTACCATAGCCAAATTAATGGCGGGGTTTTGGGATGCCACCTCCGGGACTGTGCTTTTTGGTTCACAGGATATTCGCAACATCCCCTTTGAGCAGCTGATGGGAGAAATCAGTTATGTTGCACAGGATAACTTTCTTTTTGATAAAACCATCCGTGATAATATCCGCATGGGAAATCCAGCCGCAACGGACGAACAAATAGAAACCGTTGCAAAAGCTGCAAACTGCCATGATTTTATCATGCAATTAGAAAAAGGCTACGACACTATGGCCGGAGATGCCGGAGACCGCCTATCTGGTGGAGAACGCCAACGTATCACCATAGCGCGTGCCATGCTTAAAAAAGCTCCCGTGGTTATTCTTGATGAAGCAACTGCCTATGCAGACCCGGAAAATGAAGCACTGATACAAGAAGCAATCAGTAAGTTAATTTCCGGGAAAACCCTAATTGTTGTTGCACATCGTCTGAATACAATCCGCAATGCCGATCAAATCCTTGTTGTAGCTGATGGGAAAATAGCTGGGTGCGGAACGCAAAATGAACTGTTAGAGAACTGCCCTCTTTATAAGAAAATGTGGGAGAATTATTCAGATGCGGTAACTTCCAAAACGAAAGGAGAATCTTAGATGTTTGAAATGATTTCTCGTATTTATCAAATCGCCGGCTCCAGCAGAAAAAAAATAACAGTTGGAATACTGTGCAATATTTTAAAATCCTTTTTTCAAAGCTTTATGATGCTCAGTGTATTTTTAATCATGTTGAACCTTGATACACTGACCTCCTCAATAATTTTAAAAGCTGTAATTATCATTCTTATTAGTATTCTTGGACGTTTCTTTTTCCAATGGATGAGTGACCGTACCATGAGCGGAACCGGTTATGATATTTTCCGTGATTACCGTTTAGAAATTGGTGAGCGATTAAAACAAGCACCTATGGGTTATTTTTCAGAGCAGAACCTTGGAACCATCCAAACAATTTTAACCACTACCATAGCGGATCTGGAAGGTTACTCAATGATGGCTATCGAACAGATGACCAGTGGTGTTGCCATGGCATTCCTTATGTCTTTCATGATGTTCTTTTTTAATCCAATAATAGGGACACTAAGTATGATAGGCTTAGTAATTGGCCTGACAGTATTACGCCTGGTCAGACAGCGGGCCGCAGAACATTCGCCAATTTATCAGGCTGCCCAGGAAAATCTGGTTAATAAATGTTTAGAGTACATACGTGGGATTGCTGTTCTCCGTTCATTTTCAAACGGCAAAAGCGGCCAGCAAGAGGTACACACCGCATTTCAAAAGAAATGGGACGCTGATTATTCACAGGAAAAGGCAACCGCAGGTGTTCTCCGGCTATATGGTCTTGTCTATAAATTGATGAGCTGCGTCTTAATCGCTGCTGCTGGTATCTTATACATGGACGGAAAAATTTCCCTGCCATTCTGTATGACATTTTTGTTTTGTGCATTTACCGTCTATTCTGATTTGGAAACTATGGGAAACAGTGCATTCTTGAGCAAGAAAATAAATACCGAATTAGACCGTTTAGAGGAAGTGACAAATATTCCCCAAATGGACACCACCACTGATAAACTCCATCTTTCCAAATATGAGATTTCATTAAAAGATGTATCGTTTGGCTATGGTTCCCGCAGAATTATTGACCGCATATCCTTAAACATACCAGAACATACAACATGTGCGATTGTAGGTCCGTCAGGAAGCGGTAAAACGACATTATGCAACTTAATCGCTCGTTTCTGGGATGTTCAGGAAGGCTCTGTTTGTATTGGCGGCCAAAATGTGAAAGACTATACCGCTGACAGTGTGCTTGACTGTATCAGTATGGTTTTCCAAAAGGTTTATCTATTCCATGACACAATTGAAAATAATATTAAGTTTGGGAAGCCTGATGCGTCACTTGAAGAAGTAATGGAGGCAGCAAAAAGAGCCTGCTGTCATGACTTTATTATGGCTTTGCCGGATGGATATCAGACTATAATTGGCGAAAGCGGATCTACATTATCTGGCGGCGAAAAACAAAGAATCTCCATTGCACGGGCAATTTTAAAAGACGCACCCATTGTCATTTTAGATGAAGCGACCTCCAGTGTTGACCCTGAAAATGAACAGGCTCTTTTATCTGCGATTGAGGAGCTGACTAAAAATAAGACTTTAATTTCCATAGCCCACCGATTGAGTACTGTACAAAAAGCTGACCAGATTATTGTGATTGATAATGGGCAAGTCAAACAAAAGGGCACCCATGACCAGCTCAGTAAAAAGGACGGAATTTACCGGAATTTCCTTAAATTACGTGTGGAAGCCACCGGATGGCAATTATAAATATTACCATTTCACCCCTCTGTATCAATGAAAACCAGGAAAAGATTTAATACCGACTTTTAACCCCTAACATGACGGGAAGAGACGATCCCAGAGAATTCGGGCCTTTTCTAAGGCAAAATTCTCTACGGGACTGTCTCTTCCTTTTTCTTGATCCTATTTCAGGACGCAAAACCCCCTTGTTCGGATTTTACGGAGCGCTCTGTCTGCTAAGCGGTTTTCTGCTCCTTTTTCCCTTCATATTTTTCGATTTCATGGTGTAAAAATCGGTGGTATTTCATCATATTCCCGCCTATCGCATACAACATGAACTCTTTATATACTTTTTCCTCTGATCGGTAGTTAAAACGCCGGAAGTTTCATTCCCCTTGATATCTCCAAAATGTCCCTATGTCTGGATTGAACGGGTCTGACTCTTCATGACTTTATTGCGGTCCGGGTTCTTTTCTGCATTGTATTTATAAAGACATTTTATTATTAAATTATAAAATAGTTGCCGCAGACTTTTTGATAAATCGACATTGCCATCTATTATAAAAAGTACTGCGGCTCGAATTTTTATATTAACTTCCAGCTTACTCTTACATATTTCTATATCCGAAATAAGTTCTCTTTAGTCCTTATGACAAATAGCATTTCTCTCAGCTCACTTCAAAGTACTCATTTGCTTTTATATAATCATTGCTGAATACCCTTTTCGTGGGAGAAAAATTCCTGTAAACATTTTACAGTTTCGTTATCCATAGGCCGATGCCATAATATGCGGCCATGCTCAATAAACATAAGATGTGTACAGCATTTGTATATCAGTTCCAAAAATTCCTCTCTTGTATATTCATTACATATCTCTCCTCGCTTCATATATATGATTCGATCCGCATATGGAGCCAGGTAATAAAGGCGGTGTTCGGCAACAATTACTGTCTTATTTTCAGATTGCCATTAGCGAATTACTTCTGTTAAATCTTTTATCGAAGAAATATCCAAATTAGAGGACAGTTCATCCAAAACCAAAGTATTAGGGCCGATAGCATCTGCCGATGCACAGGCTATCTTCTGCTTTTCTCCACCAGATAAGGGGGCCGAGATTAGTTCTGGCTCCCTTTAAGTTTGGGAATAGTAGTGGGACTGATTGCCTTTATCTGCGTTTTGCGGTACTCGCTTCTTTATTAACCATGAACATTGGCTAATGGATTATCTGCTCTGCATCTATGTGTCTGGTACTTTGATAATAAATATATATAATACTTTTGTACGAATTAATGTTTCTTGTTTACACTTTGGATAAAACATTGGAAAATTCTCAGGAACTGCGTCCGGTCGTTTCTGATCCGTGTTTTATTTTTACAAACAGAGCATAGTAACCATTTAATTTGACACAAGCACCTCCACCCCCGATTTTTATCCAGCTATCTCTTTTCTGTAAAAATAACTCATCAAAGCAGCTTCACTTTCTCTTTCTGACTTTTTCCGATATTCAGTGGGCGAAACCCGGAATCTTTCTTTGAACACCCGGTTAAATGTCCTCTGACTGTCAAATCCACTATCCAGGCAGATCTTCGTAATGGAATCCTCTGTGTCCTCCAGTCGGTGACGGGCATAATCTAACCTCGTATCGTTCAGATACCGCTTAAAATTACTATGAAACGTCTTTGAAAAAATGCGGGATAAAACATACTTACTAACCCCTAAGTCTTTCGCCATATCTTCTAAAGAAAACGGATTCTTGAAATTGCCTGACACGTAAGCAACAGTCTGATAAATAAGATCATTGCTTCCAATGCTTCTTTTTTCTACTAATTCAAAGTTTCTGATGCATCTTGCCAGGACAATCTGTAAATATGCCTGTACAATCGCAAATTCTGTCTGTTTTGTTTTCAAAACCGCCCCAAGCGCACGATACGTTTCCCTGTCCACGTCCGCAGCTTTTATTATCGGATATTCCGGCGCATAGTTTAACAATACCTCATCAAAAGTACTCAAAACAAACGGCGGGGATTTTATAAAAACAGCCACATTCTCCCTATCCGTAAAAACCTGATAATGATGGATGATATTTGGAAATACAAAACCTATATCCCCCTCCTCCATATGATACAGTTCCTGCCCAATTCCAAAGTACCCTCTGTCACCCACACAATTTCCAAAGCATTGTGCAAATGTGGAGATACATGTTCTGCCACTCTTTTTACTGCCAGAATTTCTTCCTTCGTATCTACAAATGATAAATGCACGGATAAATCCCTCCTCTCCTTTGTTCCTGATCCTGCATTGTCGCCTTATATCTGTCGCAAAATATGGCTATTATTTCTTTTCTTTTGGCAAGCAATATTATTTCTCCTGTCATATAATAAACGCATAATCAAGAACAAGGAGGACGGTAAAATGAGTAAGCTGAAACAGTATTTCAATATCCTTTTGACTTTTTATGCCGACTATTTCAACCATATATATCGTGCATAGTTATCAAAGAAGCTGGGTATCTCCTGATACCATTCCTTTCTTCGCCCGGATTTTATCATTCGCTTCCTCAACATTGATTCTGGAGAGAACAAGCATGATAAGCACATCAAAAACAAGCGGCAGCCACAGATACATAAACTTAAGCATACTGATACAAGATTCCGGCTGCGTTGCTGCTGTTCCTACATAGCCGCTTAATTCAAGCAGCCATCCTACAACAGCAGTTCCAATACCTCCGCCAATCTTAACCCCTAATGAGGTACAGGAATACATGGTGCCCTCTACCTTTTTCCCCTTCGTCAGATATGTATATTCTGAACAGGATGCAATCACCGCATTCATATCCCCCTGCCAGGGCCCCTGGCCCAATGCTGCTGCCGCTGTAAACAGCAGCATCAATGGAATGCTTCCCATATACCCTGCTGCAACTACCAGGGCTCTTCCAACCACCGCCAGCATATACCCCCTTAAGTTCAGCTTATACATTCCATTCCATTTCCCTACCAATGTGGGTGTGAATATCAAGGCGATAATCAAAGGAATGTTTACTGCCCATGAAAATACTCCGAATAAATTTTTATTTTTCAGAACCCATGTTGCATAGAAGATACCCGCTCCGATCATGGCCGTATACAACTGCTGTAGGATATAGATTCCACAGATCATGAGGTAATATTTATTTGCAATCATCAGTCTGAACGCATCAACCGCACTGTATTTTATGGTACTGATAGGTCACGTTATAATTCCGATACCTGGCGCTTTCGTATTGAGTCAGTCTTGCGGGATCGAATGTTTTTGTCCACTCCAGTGCCTTTTCAAAATTGCAGCCATAAGCACTTTCATTTCCCATAGACCACATAACAATGCAAAAACGGTTCTTATCTCGCTGAATCATACGCTGTACACGGTCAAGAATCGACTGCTCCCAGGCCGGATCATCCGCTATCTTCTCATTCCAGCGACTAAAGCGGTTATAACCGGTATCCTCTTTCCGGTACAGCATGAACGGCCCATGTGCTTCGATATCCGCCTCATCAATCACCATAAATCCATATTGATCGCACATCTGATAAAAATACGGCGCATTCGGGTAATGGCTGGAACGAATCGCATTAAAATTATGCTGTTTCATCAATATCATATCCGTCTTTATCTGTTCCGCACCTACAACTCCTGTTTCCGGCTCAAAATCGTGACGGTTCACACCACGGAATTTGATTTTCTCACCGTTGAAATAAATCACTTTATCGTGAATTTCAATCGTGCGTAAAGCTACCGCATCCGCAATCACTTCATATTTCGATTCCATGATCACCGTATAAAGATAGGGATGTTCTGTATTCCAAAGCACCGGACAAACAATTTCAAATTCTATGATTCCATCTTTCTCTATCGTCCCTTGAGAAACAACCGCTCCGTTTTTATCTTCCACTCTTATGTTCAGATGAATCGGCT
>ENA-OWNX01000283-OWNX01000283.1-gut-metagenome-genome-assembly--contig:-NODE-283-length-24430-cov-3.816121_pt1 | contig 24430 bp, 22 predicted proteins | sample MGYA00248250_ERZ651778 | MGnify/ENA primary metagenome ERZ651778 (study PRJEB26908, sample SAMEA4031702) | gut metagenome | biome: gut; feature: normal infant; material: stool | place: China | collected 2015...
TTTCATGATTATCTACTACATCTTTAATAGCGTGTAATTGAGAGCCATTGACTGCATCAGTAGAGGTTGCAGATACGCGGCCTGCCGCTACATTTGTAATGGTACGTTCTGCACCACTATCACCAATACTCAATGTACCCACCGCATTTCCACCTGCAAAACTATAAGTTCTGCCGCCGATAACACCGGAACTAGTAGATACAGCTGTGTCAGTAACAGACTTAGCACCGAGCGCAATGCTGTTATCTGTAGCAGCCTTCGCATTCGTACCAATAGCAATGGAATTTTCATTAAGAGCTTTAGCTGTATTGCCTATAGCAGTAGCGTTTTTACCAGAAGCTTCTGCAACGAAACCAATGGCATTAGATGCAAAGCCTGTCGCTTTGGAAAGACCGATTGCATTAGCCGCTCTACCAGACGCTACAGAAGATACACCAAGTGCTGTGGAATATGTATCAGATGCTTGCGCATTATCACCAATAGCAGTGGACTGAGCCCCAGTAGCTTTAGAAATAGTACCTACTGCAGTACCGCCCCAGCCAGTTGCTACAGAGTCAGTACCGATGGATACGGCTAACTCATCTGCTGTGGTATTTCTACCAATTACAATGCTACCTGCCTTAGCGATATTTGCGGCTTTACCGATAGCAATAGAATCAACGCCATCGACAGTCGCATTTGTACCGATAGCGATGCCGTTTTCCTTTGTTGTAGTTGCGCTATGACCGATTGCTAAAGAGTCCTTTTCTGCTGCTTTAGCTAATGTACCAGCAGCAAAGGCACTTTTACCAGCACTAGTAGAATAGTTACCTAATGCTACAGAATCCTCATTAGAAGCTGCAGTTTTAAAGCCCAATGCTGTAGAATACGCACCGCTAGCATTTGCATAAGATCCCACTGCAGTTGTATTCATAGCAGTTGCTTCCGAATTGAAACCAAATGCGGAGGATTGATTGCCAGTACCACTCGCACTATAACCTACTGCAGTAGCATAGTCATTTTTTGCTTTTGCATTATAGCCAATCGCTGTGCCCATAATGTTATTGGCCTTTGCATTATTACCGATAGCAACTGTATTTTGAGCAGTTGCTTCTGCTTTACGACCAATTGCATATGCATCATCGTATGTTGCTTTAGCAGTATCACCAAAGGCGATGGAATTATTACCTTGAACCTTAGCACCAGTACCACCTACTAAAGCATTATTTCCTTTAATGGTATTATTCTTACCTAAAGCCACAGAGTCATGTCCGTCAATACTATTATATGAACCAACTAATAAAGAATTAATCGCATTGTCATTATTGGCATGGCCAAAGCCGCCTACGATATTATTAGTACCACCAACAGTATTGCTAGTACCTACTACCAAGCTGTGAGTAGCAGAGTTTGTATTATACCAACCTGCTACGATACTGCCCGGACCAGATGCAGTATTATTCATACCAGAAGTGATACTATTCGAAGCAGAAGGTCGAACTGTATTGTTGTCACCACCGAGCAATATATTATTTACAGGGGAGAACATACCATTCTCAACTTTGTTATCCCCACCATATGCAATAGAATTTTGCATGCTTAATGGCGCAGCAGTTGTAGCACTAATATCTAAATTGGATGCTGCAAACCCTGTTGTAGTTATAGTTGCAGTGATCATGGCTGTTAACAGTAATTCTTTTTTCATGTGTTTTCCCCCTTTTAAGACAACACAAACAATAAACCTAAAAAAAGATTCAAAGCTATCTAATGGAACTTGAATCTTATTGTACCCCTCTATACACTATTCATTGTCAAAATATGAATAAAATATGAATATTACCCTAATATTATAATTCTAGCTCATAAGAATTGCAAGATAATACAAAAAAGAAGGCATACTGCTTATAAAAGCTGTATGCCTTCTTTTCTATACTGGTGCGCCTAACCGGAATCGAACCAGTGACACGCAGTTTAGGAAACTGCTGCTCTATCCTACTGAGCTATAGACGCATGTATACTTTATTATATCGTTTTTAATAAAGTATACGCAAGGCATCCTTATTGTTGTAGGTATTGGTTATTTACTTGTTTTTGTTCTTCTGGGCTGAGGTTTTGATAGCCTTTAGCTAATGCACTTACCCAGGATCCATAAGCAGGGTTTGGGAATACCACAAAGGTAGTACCAAAGTCTTCTTTATGAGCATCAATGATGTCATTTCTTTCAGCTAGTGTCTTGCCTTTTGTGCCGATTGGGAAATCACCAGCGTTATCGCCCATGTATAAAACGACAGCATATTTTTTAGCAATCGCATCAAAGCGAGGTTGTTTGTCAGAGTCTTTTTCGAATAGTAGTACATGGTCTTTATCAACTGATGGGAAGCCTAATTCTTTAAAGTTCTGTATCGTTACGTCAAGGTTTACTGGGGCGTAGCGGTTTGATACGTAGAAAATTTCTACCCCTTGTTTATGTACTTCATTTAAAAACTCTACTGCACCTGGCATAGCACGAGATTCGCCTTTATGGACCACTGCACGCCACCAAGGACCATCGAATCTACCATTACCATTAGCAATACTTTCACCCATCAGTTTTGTATTATCTACAACTGTTTCATCTGCATCAAGAACGATAGCTAACGGCTTTCTCTGATGTGATGGATCATAAACAGCCATTTTAACAATATTCAGCGCCACGTTGTACCCCTGATAGACTAACGCTCTGTACTCAGCAGAGGTGCGCATCCATAACAGCCCCATCGTTTCTGTGTCAGCTTGGTACTGCTGCTTTTGCTTGAGTGCTGCTTGTTCCGCCTGAGTCGTAACAGTAGTAGGAACTATGCTACTTGCTTTCACCGTCGACGGAGAGTCCGCCTGTACTACAGGACCGACACAAAGGCTACCACCAAGACAGGCCACCGCTACATACCATGCCAAACTACTACGTTTCATAATTGCCTCCTAACCACATTTGCCCTCTGCATAAATACAATACACAATGTAATTCTACATAATTAGGCTAAAGTCCTCTATAAATTTATATCCTATCAGAGTATGTTTAAATCTATCTATACGAGAACCATGCTATAATACGATTGTTGATAGTATTAGAGATTTCTTATAAAAAGAGGTATATGTAATGAAACTATGTAAACGTTCGATTATTACCAGTTCACTATTAACTATATTGGCTATATCATCTGCGTATGGGGCTACACCTGTCCAACCAACTGAAAGTACAGACTCTGCAGTGATTGAGATGGATTACTCCAATCTTCCAGAATTAAAAAAATCTATCGAAAGCGCAACTCCAGCTATAGTGCAATCTACGCTTGATGCTAGTAAGGGAAAACCGACCAAAGATAAGCCCGTCTATTCAACGGTCACTATGTCTGGTAACCGTGTTGTATCCGTAAAAACTTATAAGTCTAAAGAAGAACAAGAAAAGGCCATGTTAAAGGAGCGTAAACACTTAGATAAGGTTACTGCAGAACGTCAGGCTAAAAGAAAAGATGAAACACGCACAGATATGATAAAAGGTTTAACACCAATACCGTCCTATCCACCTGTTAGTGAAACACGCGTATTACAAAGTGAAATGTTCTCTAGACCATTCGGCAGACAACTCGATTTGCGTTTAGTAGAGGCTTATACACAAGATTATGACAATGCAAAGCCAGGCGATATTTATGTCTATGCAGATTATGTAGACTACACATCTAAACAGCTATTAGGTGAAAAAGATGGTACTACTGCTGTTTCAGCTATGATTCTACGTGTAATCATGAGAAAAGACGAAAACAAAGCTTTCAGCATCGATGTAAATGCATACTTCATAAATCCAACAACACATACCATTTCCATAAGTCGGTCCGAAGATGTAAAAGGCATCGATATCAAGAAAGAGGAAAGAGCTGAAGCTGTATTCAAACTACCATCCCACCAATTGCAAGCCGGCGATCCGCAGTATGAAATCGCTAAGCTTATGTATCAAGACCTAACAAATAAGAAATTTGATTAATAATATTTAAATCAATCTCCATGACAAAAGCCCCTCCTTACTATGTCCTACATAGCAAGGAGGGGCTTCGTCTTAGTTACGCTGGGCGGCTCCAGTCGACTTGTACGTCGATAGCTTCCCACATACGTGTTAAAGCTAGTTTTAAGTTATCCAAAGATTCTAATGGTTTTACATTCAACCGTTCATATGTATCAAGACCTGTAGCATGCTCGATGGCATGTTCATTGTTCAAGTAAGCGATAACCTTATCAGCCCACTCTTGTTCAGGTAAATCTACGGACACTGTTTTTGTTTCTGTGTCATAGGACAAGAAACCATTGCTGTTGATGCCATAATGGATGGCTACACGAAATAAACTCATATCTATACCTCTCTTGCGGTAATTTTTAAACACTATATCCATATTGTAACATGAACAATTATATTAGCGAAAGTATTCAATATAAACTTTATGAGTCTATTGTATCGAGTTATATGTCTTCGTTAATGTCGCCTACATCACCATTCTTATATAGGTCAAGGTCCCTATTCATTTTAGCAGATTCCACATCCTCATTAGTAGATTGTGCATCTACTGCGGCCTTTAGTTCCGATCGTTTTCTACGCGTTCCATTGTCTCCGTGAAAGCGCTGCCATAATGCACCACTCATAACGGCCGTTTCACCAAATTTAGACTCTAATGAATCTAATACCCCAGCCAGTTTATTTTCAGTCTCATTTTTAGGTGATTCGAAAAGACTATCTTGCATAGGCACCTCTTCATCGAGGCCACTTACGGTAAGGCCTAAGAGACGTATAGGCCCTGGGGGATCTATAAATGTAATCTCCTTAGAGCTACTATTGTTAAAACTACTATTGTTAGAACTGCTATTGTTAGAACTACGATTATTAAAACTATTATATTTAAAATTAGTAGACTTTACCTTTGTGGTCGCCCCCAGTGCTTCTATATCTTTCTTTGATCCTTTAGGCTGCTTGCTCGTCTTATCTTGCATGAGTTTATTCCACAAGAGCAATGCGGTTTCAAAAAGCACATGCTCATGGTCTGATGGCGTGTCTAACCGCTTTTGGCGGGATACGGTGGTGAAATCATCGTACCGAACCTTAATGGACACCGTGTGCCCTAAGAGATTTCGTTTTCTCAATCGTTTTGATAAGCGGTTCGCAAAGTATCTAAACTCGAGTTCTATAGCACTGCCATCTGTTAAATCTTCTTCATAGGTTTCCTCAGCTCCGATAGACTGTATTTTACGATCTGTTTCCACTGGTCTATCGTCAATGCCGTTCGCCAGTTCCCATATGCGCCGCGCCTGATTGCCTACGAGGGGAATTAAACTGCTTTCATCAGGCAACGCTTGAATATGACGCATCAAGTGAAAGCCCCCGTTTTTCAAAATTTTCTCCGTACGAGGCCCTACGCCCCAAATGCGTTTAATCGGTAACGGAGCTAAGATTTCTTTTTCACGGCCATAAGGTATGACCACAAGGCCATCTGGTTTATCTAAATCGGAAGCTAGTTTGGCAAGGAATTTGTTCGGTGCTAGTCCTGCAGAGATAATAAGACCTGTTTCCTCAAACACTCGGTCTTTAATGGCTCTGCCCAGTGCTTTTGGTCCACTATACATGGTAGACATACCGCTAACCTCGAGAAAGGCTTCATCGATAGATAGAGGCTCAATGTGAGGAGTAAATTCTTTCATAATGGAAAAAATCTGCTGGGATACCTCTTTATAACGGTCCATCCGAGGATATACGTAGATACCATCGGGACAGAGTTTCTTAGCACGAGAGATAGGCATGGCGGAGTGAACGCCAAATTTACGAGCCTCATAGGAGCAGGTAGCAACGACGCCACGTGAAGAAAGACCACCCACAATTACGGGGTGGCCTTTATATTCTGGATGATCCAATTGTTCGATGGACGCGAAAAATGCATCCATATCAACATGCATAATCCAACGTCTCATTGTTACGCTTCTTTTTCGTGATCAGAAATACGGCAGTATTTAATTTGCGCGCAAATACACTCATCCTTAGATTTATATAATTGAGGGATGATCTCTAAAATATCGCCAAATGTAGCTTCATTAATGGAATAACGAGTCCATAAGCCATTACGTTGAGAGTTAACTACACCTGCATCAATTAAGATTTTCATGTGGTAGCTCAACGTAGATTGAGACAAATTGAAGCTAGCTAAAATATCAGCTGCACATAATTCATTGCAAGACAACATATCGATGATGTGTAATCTTGTTTCATCGCTTAATGCCTTAAAAATCGTAGCTAAACGTTCATAAGAAACTTCAACCATATCTTTAACTCCTCAAATCCGTATCAAAAAATATCAATCTACTTTCTTCACTCTATTATATACTATTTCTTAATGTAAATCTATTTTTTTCTTTATATTTGTATCTTAATAATTTATTATGAATACAAAAAAATTATAGATAAGTAAATTTCGCCTCATTATAAACTAATTTAAGCACGTAGCTATTTGTATAAAATGAATATTTTAAACAAATTTTCATTTTATAGATTTATCTGAGTATACATTTTTCTGTATATATAACAATTACGCTCTATTATTCGCTATATATTTTTCGATATGTTCACGCTTTAATAACTATAAAGCATACTTCGATATACCGCACTACTGTAGCAACCTAAAGGATTAGATATAGAGGATCCACGTTTGTATTCTACATCCATTCAATACAAAAGACCCCTCTGTGAGGGGTCTAATCTGTATAATTCTATAAATCGATTGCATAGCAAGAAATGTTAAAATATATAACACTCTATCAATGCTACCAAATGCAAATTTTCTATTATATCAAATTAGTATAGATTAGAATACATTTACTAAATCGATAGTTTGGCTACGGTTAGGACCAACAGATACAATGCCTAAAGGCACGCCTGTTACTTCTGCAATACGTTCTACATATTTACGAGCATTTTCAGGCAATTTATCATATTCACGGATACCAGAAATATCAGTTTCCCAACCTGGCAATGTTTCGTAAACTGCTTCGCAAGCTTCAAGATCTTTTAAGTTAGCTGGGAACCCTTCTACGTTTTTACCATTCAATTTGTAACCTACGCAGATTTTTAATTCTTTAAAAGTATCAAGAATATCTAAACGAGTGATAGCAAGATAATCTAAGCTGTTAAGACCTGCCGCGTATTTTACAACCATAAGATCTAACCAACCGCAACGACGAGGACGACCAGTTACAGTACCAAACTCATGACCAAGTTCGCGAAGGTTATCGCCAGTTTCATCAAGAAGCTCTGTAGGGAATGGACCTGCACCAACGCGTGTTGCGTAAGCTTTTACTACGCCGAAGATATTTTTCAAGTAGTTTGGACCAATACCAGCGCCTGTAGAAGCACCACCAGCGATTGGATGAGAGGATGTTACGAATGGATATGTACCATGATCAAGGTCAAGCATAGTAGCTTGAGCACCTTCGAACAATACTTTTTTATCCGCTTGAACTGCTTTCAAAACAGCGATGTTAGTGTCTGTTACATATGGTTTCAATGCTTCAGCATATTTGATGTAATCCGCTAAGATTTCATCGTAGTTAACAGGTTCAGCATCATAAACCTTTGTAAGCATTTTGTTTTTGAATTCTACATTGTATGCTAATTTTTGTTTGAATGTTTCCAAGTCATACAAATCGCAAATACGGATGCCAATACGATTAATTTTATCAGCATAGCACGGACCAATACCATTTTTAGTAGTACCGATTTTAGCATCCCCTTTAGATGCTTCCTCTGCATTATCTAAAGCGATATGATATGGCATGATAACATGCGCACGGTCGGAAATTTGAAGGGATTTAGCAGATTTACCTTGTTTTTCAAGACCTTCAATTTCTTGTAACAAAACTTTAGGGTCAATAACAACACCAGTACCAACGATATTTTGTTTATCATCATACAAGATACCACTTGGTAATAGGCGAAGCGCAAATGCTTTGTCATCTACTACAACAGTATGACCTGCGTTATTACCACCTTGACTGCGCACTACAACGTCCGCACGTTCCGCAATCCAGTCAACGATCTTACCTTTACCCTCGTCACCCCATTGAGTGCCGATAACCATACTTGTTGCCATATCTATATCCTCCATGTGAAAGTCTAAATAATTCACTAACATTATACAACAATGTTCGGACTCTGTGAAAGTATTTATACAAATTCAATCTTTAGTTTCTTTCCAAAGGCACGCGCTATTTTGGTTCTTTTAGCCATAGGCTCATGAGTAGCCCCATAAGTCCTACAGGTATCAGTGTCATCAATGCTGTTTGCACACCATAGATATCGGCTAAATGGCCTACATACGGAGCTACAAGGCCACCTAAAGTAATGCCTAGACCTAAGGTAATTCCCGATGCAAATCCTGCATTTTTAGCAAGATATTTTTGACCTAGTACCGTAATTGGTCCATATTGCGAAAATACGCCAAAGGCCATCGGTATCATAGCACCGAAGAAGCCCCATATATTTGGGACAAAGATAAATACTAAAACGGATGGCAAGAATATAAGATTACCTAAGCGTACCGTTTTCAGGAAGCCTAATTTATCGGATAGAGCCCCGCCCATATAGGTAAGGACTGCGCCCATCGCAAAGTACATAGTTAGAGCCAAGCTAGAAGCGCTGGCTTCGCCGTTAATAACGGTAATGTACAGGATAGGAATAAAGATAGATAGCACAGAGAATAGGATAGATCGAGAAGCTATGACAAAGAATAGCTTACCAAAACTCGCCCAATCATTCGTACCCGTATGAGTTGATGTAGCAGATCTTTTACTTTCACCAACAGCATCGGCATCTGTAGAGCCAGTAAAGGCATATACATATAGTAACACGCCAATTAATGCAATCGCTGTGAACAACCAAAGGAATTGACCGCCAAAGATGTACACACCACCAGCAAGAAGCGGCCCCAGTGCAAAGCCAGCGCTGCCGCCTACCGCAAAGCGCCCCATAGCACTACCGATTTCATGAGATTGCGTACGCTTCACAAGGAGCGCCGCCTCAGGATGGAATAGTGCGGCCCCTACGCCAGCTAAAAGTGACAGGGCGAGAATCATTTCATAGCTCGTAGCTAGTGCCATAGAACTAATGGACACGAGAGTCACCGTAAAGCCGGCAGGAATGAACCAAGGTACGCGCCACCGATCGGCCACGTAGCCCAATGCGGGCTGCGCAATAGAGGCCACCACGGTGTTACAGAAAATAATAGTAGCCGATTGATAGTAATTAAGGCCAAAGTTAGCAATGAAGAACGGAATCAATGCGGCCAACGAACCTTGACCGAAATCATTAATACAATGAAAAATTGGCGGTCCGTACTTTCGTATAATACGTTTCATATAACCTCCTAATAAAACAGCTAATTTACCCTAAGATACAGAGATGCTTACTAGGGAACTAGCTTATGATTATGCCCGAAATAGTGTAAATAACAAATTATGTCCAAAATAAAAAGAGCAGATATAGCCAACACCTAATGCATGTGCCATAGGCTTGTTGGTCTATACCTACCCTAGTCTTTCATATGTTATATGGGAAGTACCCTACAATTATAGGCCAAAGCGAGCCATGATTGTATCAACATGTTTCAATAATTTATGCGGATCGAAGCATGCATCGATTTCTTCAGCAGTCATGTATTTCTTGATGTTTTCATCAGATTTAAGACCTGTCGCGAAATCTTTGCCTTCAATCCAGCGTTCCATAGCATATTTTTGAACCCAACGATATGCTTCGTCACGCACTGCACCTTTATCTACAAGGTGAGTCAAAATTGTTTGGCTGAATACAAGGCCACCTGTAAGGTTAAGGTTTTTAAGCATTGTTTCAGGATATACTAACAATTTATCGATTGTGCGGATTGTAAGGTGAAGCATGTAGTTCAACGCGATGGTTGCATCTGGCAAGATTACCCGTTCCACAGAGCTATGGGAAATGTCGCGTTCATGCCACAAAGCTTGGTCTTCGTAAGCAGATTGAGCATAGCCACGAAGCAATCGAGCCATACCGCAAATTCTTTCACATGTAATAGGATTACGTTTATGTGGCATCGCAGAGGAACCCTTTTGTTTAGGGCTGAAATATTCTTCCGCTTCACGCACTTCCGTACGTTGCAAATGACGGATTTCCAAAGCGATTTTATCCAATGTACCGCCTACAACAGCGATAGTGGACAACAATTCAGCGTGACGGTCACGTTGTACCACTTGTGTAGCGATTTTAACAGGTTCAAGGCCTAATTTTTCGCATACATATTGTTCTACGAATGGATCGATGTTGGAGTATGTACCAACAGCACCGGACAATTTACCAACAGCTACGCTTTTACGAGCATGTTCCATGCGTTCGATGTCGCGTTCTACTTCAGCCATCCACAATGCTAATTTCAAACCAAATGTAGTAGGTTCACCATGAATACCATGTGTACGGCCAATCATAGGTGTGTATTTGAACTCAGCTGCGCGACGACGCAATACTTCGTGCAAGCGTTTCAAATCTTCAATCAAGATATCGCATGCTTGTTTCATCATGTAACCAAGCGCTGTATCTTTAACGTCAGTAGATGTAAGGCCAAGATGAATGTATTTAGCCGCTTCAGGACCTACGTATTCGCCTACTGCTGTTACGAAGGAAATAATATCATGGTTTGTTTCCTTTTCGATTTCATGAATGCGTTCAACGTCGAAATTGCCCTTTTCGCGAATGGCTTTAGCCGCTTCTTTAGGGATAACTCCCAACTCAGCTTGCGCCTCGGATGCCAATGTTTCTACTAATAACATTGTGTCGAACTCGTTGCGTTCGCTCCAAATATGGCCCATTTCTTCTCGTGTATAACGTGGTATCATGATGTCTCCTTTGCATGATAAAAGCTAGATTTCTTATACGATAATTGTACCATATGTGAAAGCTCCATTCAATGAATGGAGCTAAATATTCCGAATGATAATTATATTAAATTTGCTAATCGTTCGTGTTTATTTACATTCTTATAGGCTTATATAGCTATCTACTAATATAGTAATAAATTAATTAAAGTGTATCATAGCTGTACATTGTGATATATAATAAACATACAGACTAAACCTATTATGAAGAATAGCTTATTTATAACTGAGCTTTATGATAATAGTAAGACAACTATGTCCGTTATGGGGAGGCTTTCATGGCAAATTTAAATCGCAAAGAGCGTCGTGCACAGCGCAACGAATCAAATACTATAGGTATACTATTACGCTTATTCTTTGGACTCAGCTTTATCGGCTTGGCCGTAGTTCTATTTGGAGAACTTGATCTCAACTATGTATTCTCCATCTTTACAGCAGATATTATCGTGTCCTTAATTTATGTGATACTCAACAAATCTCACATCACTACATCCTTAGCTGTTAACACTAATGTACGCGTTATCATTGCATTCCTCATCATGCTAGTGACTATGTTCTTCTACGCCTTTGCTTTATGGCGTGTGGATCAATTTAGTGCACCTATGCAGATCACATTATTTATCGGTGGCGCCATCGTATACCTTGCGGTATTCAATTCTACCAAAACAATGCTTACAAACCAGGATTAATCTCATAGTCGTCAAGAGCAAACCTATAACGATAGCTCCTATAGTAAAAGGAAATAGCAATTAAATAATAGACAATAAAGAGGCATATCTTACATACATTTGTATGAGATATGCCTCTTTATTGTCCTAGAATAATGGGAACTGCTAAGTAAACAGGTTCACCCCGTCGATTAACGATAGATCCACTGCTTTTGATGATGCGCAGTGCTTCGTCTCGTACAGCTGGTGGTACATCGTCCACAATCAGTGGCGTATGTTCGCCAACGATGACATTACCGTTAACATCAAAGTTAACTCGTACTACCACCTTGCCTGTTACGACAGATGCTCGCCCCTGTTCTTGCACAGTCCGCAAGTAGTCATGAGGATTAATATCTGGTTTTTGTAAAAGTGCTTGTTGCCCTGGCGTCAATAGGCTCAATGCTAAATTAGATAAGAAGGATAAGTCACTAGATTCAGGCAACCCATTTTCAGTTGTATTCGGATCTGATGTTATATTTTTACCGATAGGCGCTTTATTATTCTTGGAGGATTTTCCATCCTTAGAATCTGCTCCATGCGTAACTACAGCTTGTTCACTGCTGCTCGTTTCCGATTCAATAGCCTTTGGAACGGCCCATTCTCGGCGCACACTAGATGCTGCTGTACTTTCACTTAACGCTTTAGTACGTTCATCCTCTTGCTTGCGTTCATCCACCGAGGAATTCGCCTTAGGTGCCGCACCTTCTGGAGTTACATCCTGTGGCTTTTCCATAGGTTTTTCCGCTGGTTTCGGTTCAGTATCAACAGCTTCAACCCCTGTATCGCTTTCATCATCAGGCAAATTAAAGCTAATTTCCGCCGCATCATGGGCGGCACCTGTACCGGCCATTCCCCGCAAAGAAAGGCCCATACCAGAAATCAGCATAGTCGTAATCCCCAAGGACACTATGAACGGTTTTAGATAATGCGATTCAAACATAGAATCACTTCCGTTCCGTAGCGACACTAATATATTTAGCGCCATTCACCTTGAGCATGTCCAATAGGGCGATAACCTCGCTATAGTAAACATCCTTAGATGCGCGAATAACAAAAGCTTGTCGAGGTGCCTGCTTCACGATAGATTGTACCTCTTCAGCCAAGCGGTCGGAAGAGATTTCCTGATTGTCGATATATAGCGTGTGCGTTGTAGTAAGCGTAATCGTAATAGGCTCAATAGATTTTGCTGTAGATGTCGATGAAGATGGCAAATTGAGCGGAATTTGTTGCTCTGTATTCATGTACAGCGTGCCCACCATGAAAAATACCAATAAGAAGAATACGATATCGATCATAGGGATAATCATGATTGTCGGTTCTTTTTTAACCCCTAATGTGCGTCGTCTCATATATCATGTTCCTCGTTGTACGCATCGAGGATGTTGCCGCACTCATGCTCTAATGTAGTAATAGAATCGTTTACCTTTGCTGCACAGTAACTGTGAAAGCCAAGAGCGATAATCGCTACAGTCAAGCCTGTAGCCGTTGCCACTAAGGCTTCGGATACACCGCCTGTAATGATGGTAGGCGCTCCAATATCGCCGCCTACGACAGCGAAGGCGCGAATCATCCCCAGCACTGTACCCAACAGCCCTAACAACGGTGCCATCGTTACAATCATGCTGAGCCAGCTAAGGCCGCGTTTTAAACGCTCATCGGCGTAAGATACTACGTCTTGCAAACGGTTTTCTAGACCATTATAGTTCTTTGCACTGCGCATAGCGCGAGCAAATAAGGACCCAAGCTCCTCTGTGTCGCGTTCCAGAACACTTGGTAACATGACCCAAGATTGATTCTTCTCCAATACCTTATTAAAGCGGCGCAAGTCCTTTGTAAACTTACGATATAAAATGATACGCTCAATGCCAATCATCAATGCAAAGAGCAAAAAAATTACTAGCGGATACATAACAAATCCACCAGCTACAAATAAATGCGCTATGCTACTCATACTAACCTCCAAAAGCCTTTACCCTCTAGGCCCCAATAACTTTTATTATATCATGTTTTAGGGCATCCAAAAATATGTATGAGACAAAAAAAGGCTATACTAATCATGATACACATATTAGTATAGCCTTTAAGTTTACTTTTATTTTGCTTTTATTCTGCTTCTACTCTACTTCTATTTTTCCTTTGCCGGACCTTAATTCCGTCATAGATTTAACCATAGCATAATCATTACATTCGTATGATTTATTAGTCTTTTTTAAGGAATTTTACAAGTATGCCACCGATTGTTAAGGACAAGCCAAAGCCACTACAGAACATGCCGATGGAATACATCCAAGCATAAGTTTGATTGTTAGAAGAAATTGCTTTAGCTGCATCTCGTGCATTAGTAGCATTTCTTGCAATTTCTAAATTTGTTGCAGCTGGATCTGGATTCAACAATAAGATAATAACACCTATGATTAAAACAACTACGCCAACGGGTAACAACATTTTTTTACTCATTTTAAGACCCTCTCTAACATTATACGAAACGGTATATACCATTAGATATTATTTATCAAGTTTGTTCATATCCAAACGATTCATACTGCCAATGAAGCGATTATAGGATTCAACCATATCATTATAATGGTCATTTGTTTGGTCACCTAAGAATGTACGAATTCTACCAATAGCTGTATTTAATGAATTCTTAGTGCTATTATATTCCGAACTAGTAATACTATTAGATACGTCCATGATGCCTTGTAACTCTTGGTTAGCTGCATTTACATCAATTTGTTTACCCTCTTCAAAGCCATCCAATAAAGCAGTTAAACGTAAATGAACTTCTTGAGCTGCCGCTGCATTTTTCTTGCCAGACTCTTTAAGTTCTTTCAACTGTTCTTGTTGGTTTTCTGTGTTGTGTTTGTGAATTACTGCGTCTAACTGATTATACGCTGCATAGAACTGATCATATAATTGAACGTATTTAGGTCCTAATTGTTGTTCCTTAGCATAATTATCTGCTTGATATGAATTAGTTTGGTAGTACGTATCCAATTCACTGGCTACTGGTACAATATCCTTTAATACAGCCAATACATTATCTAAAGGTTCTTTCATATCATCATATGGCACGCCAGCATCTTTAGCGGCTTGTAAGTTCTTTTGTAAAGAATCAAAATGTGGTGACATAAAGCTTGTTAAATGTTGACCTTCTCTTAGTTTTTGAATGTCTGGACCGATAGCATAGCCAAAGCGCACTGTATGACTGTTAAAATCGCCAACGGCTTTAATGTAGTTGTTAAACACTTTAACGTCATCTTGTGATTTCTTTTGAACACCTTGTTGTACGCTATTGGCAACCTTAGAAACACTACATCCTGTCAAGAATAATGGTGCTGTTAGAGTTGATGCGCACAATACTACTGTTAGCATTTTCTTTACTAGTGGTTTCATAATGACCCTCTCTTTTTAATTACACACAAGTAACAATCTATGATTAAATTATATATCATATATGATATATATGAAAGTATTAAGTATAAATATATGAAATTTATTTCATGAATACACTTTCATAGCATAGAAAAAGGCACAGTATCTTACTACTTGTTTACCAACAGCAGTTTTGATACTATGCCTTTTATGGATGGATACATCTTATATATCTAAATCAGTATGATAGCTAATCGGAGTGTCTTAATAGATAAGTTATGCCATCTTATCAAATAGGTATATAGCTATCTACTTATTTAATGGACTTGTCAAAAACTCCAATTAATTCTTCAACGGCTTGAGATTCGCTCATTTCACCGTCTAAAACAGCTGCTTCGACTTCGCCCATACGACCTTGAATGACTACATTGTTAAAGAATAGGTTGTGCAAGTGTTCGTCAATCATATCACGTACCCAACGGAGGGATTGTTCTTGACGGCGTTTTAAGAATACCCCATTTTCTTTACCTTGTTCAGTAAATTCTTGGATCACATCCCACAATTCATCGAGACCATCCTTCGTAACGGCTGAACATGTGTAGGCTTGTGTTTTCCATTTTTCCGTAGCTGGACGGATGTAATGTAGCATCCGATCATAATCGCTACGAGCGATGAGAGCTCGCTTGAGGTTGTCCCCATCAGCCTTGTTGACCACAATAGCATCAGCTAGCTCCATAACGCCTTTTTTGATGCCTTGTAATTCATCGCCTGCACCAGTTAAGACGATGAGCATAAAGAAGTCTACCATGGAGCGCACAGTAACTTCGCTTTGCCCTACACCAACGGTTTCGACGAGAATAATATCGTACCCAGCAGCCTCGCAAAGTAGCATTGTTTCTCTACTTTTACGAGCTACACCGCCTAGTGTACCACCAGCCGGCGATGGACGGATATAGGCTTCAGGATGTTTCGTCAATGTTTCCATCCGCGTTTTATCGCCCAAAATACTGCCTTTTGTGACTTGGCTTGTAGGGTCTACGGCGAGTACGGCCACCTTGTAACCAGCTTCAATGAGCATGTTACCAAAGGCTTCAATAAATGTACTTTTACCGGCCCCAGGCACACCAGTAATACCGATGCGCAACGCCTTGCCCGTACGAGGCAATACGGCTTGCAATACTTGTTGAGCTAGTTTGAAATGGTCCTTATTATTACTTTCTACTAATGTGATAGCCCGTGAAAGTATAACGCGGTCCCCCTGCTTGATACCGCGTACATAATCAGCGACAGTTAACTTCTTTCGCCGCTGTACGGGACGTACCGACGGAGCCAGATGAGCGGAACTAGACAAGAGGCCGTCGTGCATTTCCTTGACGCCTTTCATCACGTGACACGCAAAGGTATCATCTTTCTTCGCATCTTCTGGCACCCAGTCGGGACGATACGTGTCAGTCATTGTCTTCGTCTTGAACGTGGCTAGTCAATGTTTCTAGTAATTTTTTCGCCGCTACTGGCAAAACTGTACCAGGGCCAAAGATAGCCACTGCGCCATGTTCGCGTAGGAACTCATAGTCCTGAGCAGGGATTACGCCGCCGATGGCAACTAAAATATCTCCACGACCTCGCTTGTTGAGTTCTTCTACAAGTTGAGGCAACAATGTTTTGTGACCTGCCGCAAGAGAACTGAAGCCGACGATGTGAACGTCATTATCCACCGCATCTTGTGCTGTTTCTTCTGGAGTTTGGAACAAAGGTCCGATATCTACGTCAAAGCCCATATCCGCGAAGGATGTAGCGATAACTTTGGCACCGCGGTCATGACCGTCTTGGCCCATCTTAGCAATCATAATACGAGGGCGACGACCTTCGAGTTCTTCGAAATCATCCGCCATTTGACGTACTTCTTTGATTACATCATCATCTTCATATTCGCTGGAGTATACGCCAGAAATAGAGCGGATAACCGCTTTATGACGACCGCATACCTTTTCAACAGCAAAAGAAATTTCACCTAAGGATGCACGAGCACGAGCGGCTTCAAGTGCAAGAGCAAGCAAGTTGCCTTCCCCAGATTCAGTAGCATTTGTAATCGCTTCGAGACAGGATTGAACCTTATCTTCGTCACGGTTAGCACGCAATTGTTCGAGACGGCGAATTTGCGCTTCCCGTACAGCCGTGTTATCTACGTCGAGGATATCCAATGGATCTTCTTTATCTAGACGATATTTGTTGATACCGATGATCGCTTCACGACCAGAGTCGATACGAGCTTGGCGACGAGCCGCAGCTTCTTCAATACGCATCTTAGGAAGACCTGTGTCGATCGCTTTCGCCATACCACCAAGGGATTCGATTTCTTGGATATGGCCCCAAGCGCGACGGATCAATTCATCAGTCAACGCTTCTACATAGTAGGAGCCGCCCCATGGGTCGATAACTTTACATACTTTAGTTTCGTCTTGGATGTAAAGCTGAGTATTGCGTGCAATACGTGCGGAGAAGTCCGTAGGCAACGCAATAGCTTCGTCAAGCGCGTTTGTATGTAGGGATTGCGTATGGCCCAAAGCAGCACCCATCGCTTCCATACATGTACGAGCCACGTTGTTGAATGGATCTTGTTCTGTCAAAGACCAACCAGAGGTTTGGCTATGTGTACGAAGAGCCATGGATTTAGGATTTTCAGAACCGAAGCTGTTGATAATCTTAGCCCACAACATACGTGCCGCACGCATTTTTGCCACTTCCATGAAGTAGTTTTTACCGATTGCCCAGAAGAAGGACAACCGTGGGGCAAATTTATCTACGTGAAGGCCTGCATTTACACCGGTACGGATGTATTCAAGACCATCAGCCAATGTGTAACCTAATTCGATATCCGCAGTAGCGCCCGCTTCTTGCATATGGTAGCCAGAAATGGAGATACTGTTGAACTTAGGCATGTACTGGGATGTATACGCAAAGATATCACCGATGATGCGCATGGACGTAGCTGGAGGGTAAATATAGGTATTACGTACCATGAACTCTTTCAAGATATCATTTTGGATTGTACCAGCCATAACCTTTTTATCAACGCCCTGTTCTTCACCTGCTAGGATGTAGAACGCCATAACAGGCAATACGGCGCCGTTCATTGTCATGGATACGGACATTTGATCAAGAGGGATACCGGAGAATAGAATCTCCATGTCGAGGATGGAGTCTACCGCAACACCCGCTTTACCAACGTCACCTACTACACGAGGATGATCGGAGTCATAGCCACGGTGTGTAGCAAGGTCAAAGGCAATAGACAAACCTTTTTGGCCCGCTGCCAAGTTACGACGATAGAACGCATTGGATTCTTCCGCAGTGGAGAAACCAGCGTACTGACGTACTGTCCAAGGACGAGTAACGTACATTGTGGAATAAGGTCCACGCAAGAATGGAGGTACACCAGCCATATAGTCAAGGTGTGTCATCCCTTCATAATCCATCTCTGTATAGAGAGGTTTTAATTGGATTTGCTCCATTGTTGTATTGTATAAATCTTCAAAGCTTTTTCCTGTTTCTTTTTGAAGTTCAGCAAGCCATGCATCGCGAGATGTTGGTGACTGCGTTCCCAAGCCAAGAGAGGAGAAGTCTGGATTTTTAAACATGAGCTCACATCCCTTTCTTATCTTGTAATGTATTCAAGATTTCGTAACAATTTGCACGAACGGAAATGAAGTCGTCTACGCCAGCTTCACGGTATACAGGCTCAAGGTCCTTAGGCGGTGCCCCTGCCAAGATAACCGTTACATTCGGCATAGTTTCTTTCAATTCTTTCGCTAGTGGCGGTACTAATTCTGGATATGTATCATCTGTGGAACAGATAACGACAACATCAGCACCACTTTCACGAGCAGCCTTCGCAGCATCAGCCGTAGTTTCATGGCCGTCATTTTTAATCACTTCAAAAGCACCTACTTCGAAGAAGCCTGTGGAGAAGTCCGCACGAGGTTTGTGTTGAGGAATTGGGCCCATATTAGCCAAGAATACCTTCACATTATCTTTCGTACGTTGTTTATAGTTTTCAGTACGCATGCGAAGTGCTTCAAATTGTTCAGTCCAGCGATGAGCCGTGATTGGTTCGATCGTTTCAGAAGAAATATCGCCAGCGTCTAAAGACTTACGGATTTGACGGATCGTCAATTTTTGCAACGCTCCAAGTTCGATGAGGCCAATCAAAGCGCCAGGTTCTGTCGTACTTGCTTCTAGGGTAGCCTGTGCTTTAGAAATAGCATCTGGCTCCGCACTTGCCAAGTATTCTTCAATGTGAGCAACCCGTTTTTGACGCAATGTTTCTTGATTTTCTGGTTTAGGATCTAATAGCTCTTCTGTCATGTTCGCATACATGTTGTTACCTACAGCCACATCTCTGCGGTATGCAAGGTTTTTGAAGCGTTCATCAAGAATAGCTTTAACTTGAGCTTGTGGATAGCCTTCTTTCAAAGCCGCCACAATGCCACCTTTAGATTCGATGGTTTGGAACTCAGTCCAGATTTTTTCACATAATTCAGCAGCCAATGTTTCCACGTACCAAGAACCGCCTACAGGGTCCACAGGTTGACGCAACTCGAATTCAGTTTGCAACATAACTTGGATGTTACGAGCAATACGGCGAGAGAAGTCGTCCGCTTTGCGAATTGGTTGGTCGAATGGGGATACTTCAAGACTGTTCAAGCCGCCTACAACGCCAGAGAACGCTTGTGTTGTGTTACGCAACAAGTTTACATATGGGTCATATACAGTTTTTGTGAAAGCAGATGTTCTGCCGTGTACATGAACGGCACGGTCCGCTTCTTCAGCACCGAACGCTTCCATGATGCGAGCCCAAAGTACACGCAACGCACGCAATTTAGCGATTTCCATAAAGAAGTTTGCGCCCAAGGAGAAGGTGAACATCATGCTATTAGCGATGGTGTGAATATCGATGTTCCGTTGTGCTAATTGACGCACGTAGCAAACAGCCGTTGCCAATGCGTAAGCCACTTCTTGTACATCGTTAGCGCCCCCATTAGCATATACATCACCAGATACGAGCACTGTTTTAAGCTCTGGCGCTTGTTCTTTAGCCCATACAACAGTATGTGCCATTTCATCAAAGGCTGTATCTAAGGAAATGTGCAAAGCACCATCTTTCACCCAAACGCCAACAGGATCTGCACCAACGAGACCTTTCAAATCAGATGTTTGTTTTTTAGAACCTTTCACAGTCGCTGCCAGCATACCGAGTAAGATCGCTGCAGAAGCACCTGTTTCAATGTATAAAGGATTCTCTTTGAGATTGAAACGTTCGATTAATTGTTTGCAGTCATCCATGGTGGACAAAGATGTCCCACCAACGCCAACGGATGCGCCTACTTGCACATCTTGATCATGGCGTGTCGCTTCATCAAGTCGGATGTTGTGGATGGTGCCGCCTTTTACAATTTCGTATAAACTTGCATGGTTAGCATCTTTAGGCAAGGAATCGTCTACGTACTGGGATACGCCCCAAGACTCTTTAATATAACCACTTGCCTTAGTGCCACGTAGGAACTCGCCTGCCCCAGGGTATACACCTTTTGGAATCTTTTCCCCATACAGTGCAGGTGTGTAAATTGGCTGCAACGTAATACCTTCATAGGTTTTAGTGAACATTTTCTTGTGGAAGTCGCCACCTTTTAACGCCTTTTCAACTTCAGCCTGCCATTGTTCATACGTAGGTTTCTCAAATTCGTCAAAGGATACAGGTGCTAATAGATCGCGTTCTGCGTCCTTCGAAGTCTTTTTGTCAGACATATATGTGCCTCCTTTTCAACTCGAAACCATACCGAGAAACAGCGCACCGTACCTGCGAATTGTTATGCATATACATCACACGAGCTTTCCTATATTTGGATCACAACAACCTCAAATCTGTGTCCATTAATTCAATAATTATAAAGCCTAATTCATATGCTAAACAGCCACTTTCAAGGGCAACAAAAAACGTGCCACCCAAAAGTGACACGTAAGGTTTCTTATTGAAAGGTACGCCAAAAAAAACACTGAAACCAGCATACCCCAATCCCCTTCCTATCGCTCGTAGGTACATAACGGTGATTATCAAATAGGCAGTTCTCCTGGCTCGGGCTCATCACCTCGCTTTCGCCTTCCCAGATTTCTCCAGTGACATATATGAAAGCAGGCTCGTCCTTACAGTGGCGGGACCGCATCGGCTTGTACCGATTTCTCTATTAAGTCTTGCGACACCTATTCTCTATATTCGTTGTTCTAAGTCCAATATAGTGTAAGATTATGCACAAAGTCAATGAACATAACAGTTAATCATAAGTAACAAATTTCAAGTTATAACTAATGCATATATAAAATAACTTAAATGCATGCATGTATTTTGATTGACCATTGAATAGCAAATTCACCCCTATCTACGCCCTATCAGCTATCAGCTATCAGCTATCAGCTATCAGCTATCAGCTATCAGCTATCAGCTATCAGCTATCAGCTATCAGCATGATATAATAATGCTATCAATAAGAGGAGGTTGCATTATGAATGATATAAATAAAAAAGGGCTCAGTACTACATTACTGTGCTGCTTAATCTGGGGTTTGCTACCCCTATATTGGGCACTACTTAACCAAGTTTCATCCTTTTCAGTATTATCGCACCGCATCATCTGGTCTGGTGTTTGGATGATCTTTATCATCCTTGCTATGGGTCGCCAACAACTGCGCATCGATATTCAACACTTGCGCACACATCTTTCACAATTCGGCCTATTATTACTGGCAGCCGCCCTTATTAGCGTCAATTGGTTCACTTATATTTGGGCGGTTACCAACCAACACGTTCTCGATACTAGCCTCGGGTATTATATCAACCCTCTCCTCAACGTATTGCTCGGCATCGTTATCTATAAGGAAAACCTGTTATGGTCCCAAAAACTGAGCATGGCCATCGCCGTACTAGGTGTATCGATCATGACCTATGAACTAGGGTCCTTACCGATTGTCTCCATCGCACTAGCTGTATCATTTAGCCTATATGGAGCCGTAAAGAAACGCCTCACCATCCATCCATTTTCGAGTATTGCTTTGGAAGCGTGGCTTGTTACACCGATAGCGCTATGGTATTTAGCAACCATAGATACCTCTTCCTGGGTCTTTCTTGAGAACATAACATCCACTGGCCTACTCCTCATCGGTGCAGGGCTCACCACATCAATTCCGCTCATCCTCTTCTCGTACGGCGCAAAACTTTTGCCATTGAATGTACTAGGATTTTTACAATACCTATCTCCCACCATGGGCTTTTTCTTGGCCATCTTCTATTTTGGTGAAAGCTTTGGCACAGCCCAACTCATCGCTTTTGGCTGTATCTGGGTAGCCCTCGTACTATTCTCCCTATCCAATCGAATTACAACCATAAGGAAAATATAATAAACTACCAATAACTTTTGTTCTAACTAGGCTATAAACATATAAAAAGCTGTATCAAATGATATCCTCATTTGATACAGCTTTCTTTTTATATCTTATATATGCCTATTAATTTATCACACTATTCTTCTAGCTTGCTTATTAATCCAATTCATTCATATTGGTTGTATTCATATTGGAAATATAACGGTTATAGGCCTCAACCATATGTTTATAATCGTTATCTTGTTTAGATCCCATATAAGTACGAATGGCACCAATCGTAGAGTTTACAGAGGTCTTAACAGGGTCATACTTAGGGCTAGAAATCCCATTCGCTAAATCACCAATAGCTTGTAGCTCTTGATTGATCGCATTTACATCTGGTTCTTTTTCACTATCTAGCTTTTCTAAGACTGCAGTAAGTCGCAAAGAAACCTCTTGTGCAGCGGCTGCATTTTTCTTACCTGCATCGCGCAGTTGTTGTAACCGTTGTTGCAATCGGTCCGTGTTAATCTTATGCATTAAATTATCAAAGTCAGCATAAATAGGAATAAATTGTTCGTATAACTGAACATATTTAGGACCTAATTGTTGCTCCTTAGCATAGTTATCTGTAGTATACCCTTTAGATTTATAGTATGCATCAAGCTCTTCTGCTACCGGTGTAATTTCGTTCAATTTTGAAAGCAGCTTATCTAAAGGCTCTTTCATTTCATCATAAGGAACACCTGCTTGCTTAGCCTCTTCTAATTCTTTTTGCAATTGCTTAAAGTTCGGTGTATTAAATACAGTTAAATGCTGCCCCGCTTTTAAATCGTTAACCGTTGGCGTATTCGCATAATCAAACATTACAACCATGCGATTAAATCGGCTTACAGCTTTCACATATTGATTAAATAACTGCACCTGATCTTGCTCAGACCGTTGCGCAATTTCCTTGCGACTCTGTTCAGTACCTTGCCATAGTTCTGACATACTACAACCGCTCAACAATAAGGGGGATGTCAATGTAGCCGCACACAACACAGCCATTGCAATCCGTTTACCCAATGGTTTCATGATGAATTCTCTCCTTTCATCAATATACAACCCGATTTATATACCTTAATTATATACTAATGTGACTTATATAAATAGAATTAATGCGTATAAATCATACATCTAGTTTCTCAAGTGACTAACAGAGTCAGAGGTGACCAATGGTCACCCCTGTTTTCCTTTATATACGGTTAGACTAGAAATGAAAAGACATAACTCCTATCAATTGTTTTATACGTGTACACGTGTTACTATAAAAGGAGAGCATATGAAAGATAAAGATCTACTAAAACTGCTACTAAAAAACGGCTGGAAGGATGTACGGCAACGCGGCAGTCATCATCGTTTGAAAAAGGATAATCAAGTTGAAGTGATTGCCGTACACGGAAAAGATGTACCTGTTGGCTTATTAAATGCAATTTTAAAACGTACAGGACTAAAATGAGGAGGATTTATGAAATTTATATACCCTGCTATAATCCATGATGACGCTGATGGTTTCTGGGCTGAGTTTCCAGACTTAGAATATACCAGCAGTACTGGCTCAACGTTAACAGAGCTCGTAACTAATGCGCAAGAGGCTATGGAATTGTATATTTTAGGAGCTTTAGAAGATGGGGAAAGTTTACCTACACCTACATCTATTCGCAACTTACCTTGTACCGATACAACGTATCCTACATTAGTACAAACAGATATTGATTTAGCTAAAAATAGTAAATCTGTAAAGAAAACCTTAACTATTCCTGCATGGCTAAACGATAGAGCGCTAGCAAAAGGTATCAATTTCTCCCAAATTCTACAAGAAGCGTTAGTAGAGAAAACAATGTAAATATATTGCACACTACTGGGCTTCACCATTGAGCAAAGCATTTACATCATCAATTGCTTAGCAAAATTAGGACTACTGTCCACGCAATAACTGCTAAGGTG